>Ga0209384_1000011_pt1 | contig 135144 bp, 130 predicted proteins | sample CoawatmetaG05DNA_FD_187511 | JGI IMG/M metagenome (GOLD analysis project Ga0209384, IMG submission 187511) | Marine microbial communities from the West Antarctic Peninsula - Coastal water metaG058-DNA (SPAdes) (version 2) | ecosystem: Environmental > Aquatic > Marine > Coastal ... | reverse complement strand
GCATCTCTCCTATCGCTATTGATACTGATATTGTAAAACAATTTATTTATGAGGTTGCAAAAAAATTAAACCCAAGAAGTCAAGCACGAATAATCTCTGGTTTGCGAAGTTTTTTTGATTATTTAGTGTTTGAAGAATATAGAAATACCAATCCTACAGATTTATTAGAAACTCCTAAAATTGGAAAAAAATTACCAGATACGCTTAGTCAAGAAGATATAGATGCATTACTAGCTGCAATCGATCTAAGCCATCCCCAAGGGGAAAGAAATCGTACTATTTTAGAAACAATGTACAGTTGTGGTTTGCGTGTGAGTGAGTTGATTACTTTAAAAATTTCTGATTTATTTTTTGAAGAAGGTTTTATTAGGGTCTTAGGAAAAGGAAATAAAGAAAGGTATGTTCCCATTCATAAAGAAGCTGAGCGTTATATTTTAATTTATAAGAAAACGATTCGAATTCATATCCAGCCTAAAAAAGGTTTTGAAGACACTCTTTTTTTAAATAGAAGAGGAAAAGGATTGACACGACAAATGATCTTTATAATTTTAAAAGACTTAGCACTTAAAATAGATTTAAAAAAGAAAATTAGTCCGCACACGCTGAGACATTCTTTTGCCACCCATTTGTTGCAAAATGGAGCAGACCTTCGGGCCATTCAGCAGATGTTAGGTCACGAAAGTATCACTACCACAGAAATATATGTTCACGTAGATAAAACCTATTTAAAAGAAGTTGTAGAAACCTTTCACCCAAGAAAATAAGATACTTTATAAAGCCGCAGTTAAAATAGCAAAATGAAAAAACCTACTTCAAATGAGTAGGTCTTTCTATTTTTCCAGTGTTTTAGCTTAATCACATATGCACAAAATGTAGCTTTTACTTGGCTACATTTACCGCTCTTGTTTCTCTAATTACGGTTACTTTGACCTGACCAGGATAGGTCATATCATTTTGTATTTTTTGAGAAATACTGAATGATAATTCCGCGGCCTTAGAATCATTCACTTTCGAACTTTCTACCATTACGCGCAACTCACGTCCTGCTTGAATAGCATAGGCTTTTTGCACTCCTGTAAAACCAAAAGCAATCTCTTCTAAATCTTTTAAACGTTGTATATAAGAATCTAATACCTGTCTTCTTGCTCCTGGTCTTGCTCCTGAAATAGCATCACAAACCTGCACAATTGGAGAAATTAAACTCTTCATTTCAATTTCATCGTGGTGGGCACCAATCGCATTACAAACATCTGGCTTCTCGCCATATTTTTCCGCCCATTGCATTCCTAACAAAGCATGCGGAAGTTCACTTTCTGCATCTGGAACTTTCCCGATATCGTGCAACAAACCAGCACGTTTTGCAACCTTAGAATTTAACCCCATTTCTGCAGCCATAATTCCACATAAATTTGAAACCTCTCTTGAGTGCTGCAACAAGTTCTGCCCGTAAGAAGATCTGTATTTCATTCTACCAACTGCCTTTATCAACTCAGGATGCAATCCATGAATTCCTAAATCGACCACAGTTCTCTTACCAACCTCTATAATTTCTTGAGTAATTTGTTTTTCTGTTTTGCTGACAACTTCTTCAATTCTAGCGGGGTGTATTCTACCGTCTGTCACTAACTTATGGAGAGACAACCGTGCAATTTCTCTTCTAATGGGATCAAAACAAGAAAGTATGATTGCATCTGGTGTATCATCTACAATAATCTCTACTCCCGTAGCGGCTTCAATGGCTCTAATATTCCGTCCTTCTCTTCCAATTATCCTTCCTTTAACATCGTCAGATTCTAGATTGAAAACAGAGACACAGTTTTCTACTGCCTGTTCTACACCTACGCGCTGTATGGTTCCTAAAACAACTTTTCTTGCTTCTTGCTCTGCTGTTAATTTTGCTTCTTCTACAGACGTTTGGATAAATGCCATTGCATCTGTTTTTGCCTCCTCTTTTAGTGAAGTCACTAATTCTTTTTTCGCATCTTCAGCAGATAATCCAGAAATTTGCTCCAACATATCTACATGTCGTTTGTGCATTTTTTCTAACTCCCCCTCTTTCTTATCAAGAAAATCTAACTTAATACTGAAATCCTTCTCTTTCTCCTCAACAGACTTATTTAACTTTTTATTCTTGTCTACTTCTGAAGCAACTTGCGACTCCCGATCTCTAATTCGTTTTTCAACATCAGAAATTTTCTTTTCTCTACTTAAAATAACTTTCTCATGCTCAGATTTCAATTCTATAAACTTTTCCTTTGCTTGTAAAATTTTATCTTTTTTTATAGAATCCGCATCAATCTTAGCCTCCTTTATAATTGCAGAAGCCTCTTTTCGAGTTGTATTTAATAAACTTTTTCCTTTAGATTTCTCAATTCCTTTTGCAATGATAAAACCGATTGCAATACCTATTATTCCCACAATAATGGGAAGCAAAATTCCGTCCATAATTTAAATTTAATATAAAAAAAAGCCTACGATAGTGTGGTTTTTATAAACTCCATTATTACAGGTTTAGGACTAACTAGTTGATCAAGGATCCACCTGAAAAAGAATAAATTCAATTTCTATGGCTTGCTTTAGCAACTGAGACTCATCCTTCATAATAGATACTCGTTGAGTTTATCAAACAAATTACTAACGTAGGCAGTGTGTTGTTAATGTATTTTAAAGAACTTATTCTAAATGCGTTGTTATTATACTAGTTAACTCATTTAACTTATGTATTGCTTCAGTGTCATCCGATCCTTTTTCTAGTGTTGAAATTTCTGATTTAGAAGCAAACTGCAATGCACACATTGCTAAAACATCCTGTTTGTCGCTTACTGCATAATTTTGCTCATACATCGATATTAATTTATTGATTGCACTCGCTGCCTTTCGCATTCCCTCTTCCTCATTGGTGTTGTTCACACTTAAAGGATATGTTCTTCCTGCTATCACTAAATTAATCTTTAATTTCCCCACATTTAAAGAACTTTATTCTTGTAACTGAATGATACATTTATCAATTTCTCGAATTAATGTATTTATTTTAAGTTTTGTATCTCTAGTACTACTGCCGTCTATAGTTTTTGCAATTTTAAGCGTGTCATAAGCTACCTTTTGATTTGCTATTAGTTGCTGTTGTTCTAATATTTTATGCTGAAAACTGGTACTACTTTGAAGCAAAATTTCATTTTCTTTTTTTAAGAATTCATAATTAAAAAGTAAGGTCTGTATCTTATCTTCCAACAAGTGAATTGCTTCTAAGGTATTACTCATCATTATATTTGAATAAAACTATATCTACAAAGTTAACATTCTGTTTTAGATATACAACATTTAATTGCTGTTTTAATAAAACACTGAAGTTAAATACATTAAAGAATAGCTGTTTTTTAGTACTTTTACATAAAATTACTCTTTTTGAAATCAGCTGTTTTTATTTTAATACTACTCTCTTTTGTTTGTTATTCTCAAAAGAAATATCCTGAAAAATATTTTCAGAGTCCATTAGACATTCCACTTGTTCTTGCAGGAACTTTCGGAGAATTAAGAAGCAATCACTTTCATGCGGGAGTAGATATTAAAACTCAAGGCAAAGAGGGTTTAAAAGTGTACGCCGTAGCCGGAGGTTATGTCTCAAGAATAAAAATACAGCAATATGGTTATGGAAAAGCAATTTACATAACACATCCTAATGGGTATACTTCTGTTTTTGGCCACTTGAGTAAGTTTAAGAAAGAAATAGAATCCTTTATTCAAACAATTCAATACAAAAAAGAGAGTTATGAAACGGGCAATATATATCCAAAAAAAGACCAATTTACTATAAAAAAAGGGGAAGTTATTGCCTTTTCAGGCGATACTGGGGGATCTGGAGCTCCTCACTTACATTTTGAAATTCGAGACACAAAAACTGAGAAAATTATAAATCCTTTGATCTTCGGTCTTCAAGTCCCTGATGCATTAGCACCAACCATAAGAACCTTAAAAGTATATCCTTTGTCGGAGGGTGCGCGCATCTATCAACAAAATAACAGTGCGACAATTCCTTTTAAAAAAACAGCAAAAAGAAAGTATACTGCAGAAAGAGTTTTTGCAAATGGTTTAATTGGTTTTGGAATTAACGTTTATGATCAATTGAATGGAGCGCAAAACAAGAACGGAATTTATAGTCTTGAAATGTTGGTAAATGGAAAGAGACATTATTACCATGATGTTGAAACCTTTTCTTTTTCCGAAAGTAAATTTCTAAACTTATTAATTGATTATGAATACTATAAAAAATACAAAAGAAAAATTCAAAAATTATTTAAGGAAGAGAAAAACAAGCTCTCTATTTATGAAAGCTTAATTAATCATGGAAAAGTAAATATCCAAGAAGGGCTGAATTATGTTATTGAAATTATTGCAAAAGACTATCAAGGAAATCAAAGCATTCTTAAGATTCCAATTATTGGCCAATCAAACAATGCCATCCTTAAAAAGGAAAAAGACACTACGAACTTCAAGATTATTGCAAACAACTTTCAAAAATTTACAGAAAAAAATGTGACTATAGCCTTCCCTAAAAACACCTTTTACGCAGACACATTTATAGATTTCAAAGTAGATGCCGGTATCGCTCAAGTGCACATGCCTGTCATTCCTTTAGATAAAAGTTATACACTAACTTTTAATGTTTCTAAGTATGCTGCTTTAGAAAAAGAACAATTATACATCGCCAATTTAGAATATCCCAAATATCCAAGATACGTGTACACCAAGAAAAAAGACAGTACTTTTTACACGACCACGAAAACCTTGGGTACTTATACTTTAAGAAAAGATAGTTTATCTCCAGAATTAAAAATGCTATACATTGTCAATAATCAATGGGTTAGCAAAGCTAAAACGCTTAAATTAAAAATCTCTGATAGCGATTCTGGAATCAATAACTGGAGGGCCACCATCGATGGTAAATGGGTACTAATGCGCTACAATCACAAAAAAAATATACTCACTTATAATTTTAATGATAAAAAACTGTTTGGTAGTAAACATATCTTTAAAATTGTAGTCTCAGACAATGTCGGAAATACATCAGAGCGTTCCCTCACATTCTTTAGAAAAATATAAAAGAGATCTTGAAAAGATTAACTCATGAGATTGAAAAAATACAGATAAATTACAAGCACAACGAATGAAAAAAACTACACTCTTTCTTTTCTTGTTACCTGCAATTTTAGTTGCCCAAAGGACAACTATTTTAAAGGGAGTTGTTAAAAACAAAGATAAAGAACCAGTCGAAAATGTGTATGTTGCTTATGATCAAACAGGCACTATTACAGATGAAAATGGGAACTACACACTTAGAATACCTGTAAAAAAAGAGATTGTTTTAAAATTTAGTCACCTGTCTTATCAGGTCTTTTATCACTCAATCACTGCGAAAAATAGAAATAGAATACGCTTCTCCCCTGTTCTGCTTTTAGAAACAGAAAAACTGGATGAAATTATTGTTAAGGATAGAAGAAAAGAAGCACAAGGAATTACAAAAATAGATCCCTTGAAAGCAAATATAGTGATAGGTGCCAATGCAGGTGTAGAGAATATATTAATGACCTTGCCTGGCGTAAATAATAACAATGAACTTAGCACACAGTACAACGTAAGAGGTGGTAATTTTGACGAAAATTTAGTCTATGTTAATGGAATTGAAGTCTATAGACCTTTTTTAATCCGCTCAGGACAGCAAGAAGGCTTGAGTTTTATAAACCCAAAAATGGTGCAGAACATTAATTTTTCTGCTGGTGGATTTCAAGCAAAATATGGAGATAAACTATCCTCTGTTCTGGACATTGAATATAGAAAACCAAAAGAAACTGCAACAAATATAGATTTTAGTTTGCTAGGCGGCAGTGCCACTTTTGAAAGTCTCTTTTTAGACGATAAACTAACACTTATAACCAGCTTGCGATATCGAGATAACAGCCTCTTTGTGAATAGCAAACAAATTGAAACCAATTTTAGACCAAAGTTCACAGATTTACAATCTTTTGTAACGTATCAGTTTTCAGAAAAATTTTCTTTGAATTATTTGAGTAATTTTTCCTTAAATAATTATAATTATACCCCCATTTCTAGACGAACGCGCTTTGGTACTATTGCAAATCCGTTAGAACTGATTGTTTTTTATAACGGTAGAGAAGAAGATAATTATTTAACACTTTTTAATGCAATTTCAGCAGATTTAGAAATCAATGAAAGATTAGCTCTCCGAGGAACTCTTTCTAGCTATAATACACAAGAAGAAGAACATTACGATATTTCAGCTTCTTACAACTTAGGAGAAGTAGATGCCAATATTGGGTCAGAAAACTTTGGAAATGTGGAATTTTCTCAAGGAATTGGATCTCAACTAAACCATGCTAGAAATGATTTAGATGCTTTGATTAGTAATGCACAAATCAGAGGGACCTATAAAAGAAAAAAACAGCAGTGGGATTTTGGTGTGAAATATCAAAATGAAGATATCAGAGAGCGCATTCGAGAATGGGAAACCATTGATTCCTTAGGTTTCGCTATACGTCCACCAAATCATAATACAAACAACCAACCCTATGTGCCTTTTGAGGGACCTATCACCCCTTTTCAAAATATTAGAGAAGACAACAAGGTGACAATCAATCGGATCTCTGGATTTATGCAATTGAACGAACGATTCTTTTGGAAAAATAATGAAATTTGGTATCATCTTGGAATTAGAGCACAAAACTGGACGGTTTCTTCCAAGAATAGTACCTCTAAAAATCAAACGATCATAAGCCCGAGAGCACAACTGGCCATTAAACCAGACTGGGAAAAAGACATGTTGTTTCGTTTATCTGGAGGTTGGTATTCTCAGCCCCCCTCTTACAGAGAACTAAAAAACTACAACGGTAAAATAAATATCAACGTGAAAGCTCAAAAGTCCATTCATTTTGTCGCTGGGATGGATTATAGCTTTAATATGTGGGAAAGACCTTTTAAACTAACTACAGAACTATATTTCAAAGACCTAAGCGATGTAAACGCATATTCCGTAGATAATGTTAGAATTAGATATCGTGCAGACAATGTAACCACTGGATATGCCCAGGGGTTTGACCTTCGTTTAAATGGAGAGTTTGTGCCTGGTAGCGAAAGTTGGGTGAGTCTGGGTTATTTAAAAACAGAAGAGAATATCGCGAATAGAGGTGCTATTTCTAGGCCTTCAGACCAGCGCCTAAAATTTGCAATTTTATTTCAAGATTATGTGCCAAATCTACCGAACTTAAAAGCATATTTAAATTTAGTCTACAATACTGGAGTGCCTGGAGGTGCGCCAGCATACGCAGATGTTTATCAATTTCAAAGACGTTTAAGGGACTATAAACGAGCAGACTTAGGGATTTCTTACGTTTTTTCAGATGCCAACAAACAATATGGAAGTGGATGGCTCTCCAAATTTAAAGAGTTAACAGTTGGCCTAGAACTTTTTAATATGTTCGATATTCAAAACTCCATCACCAACACCTGGGTTCGAGATGTGTATTCAAAAAATCAATTTGGAATCCCAAATTTTATGACGGGACGCGTTTTAAACTTAAAAGTGAGCATAAAGCTTTAAAACCAGTGCTATTCAAAGTAAAAAAGCAATTAAATTTACATTTAATTGCTTTTTTACTATTTTTAATTTAAATCCACTATCCTAAAATCTGGGCAGCATGTGCTTTGGTTTTAACTTTTAAAATGATGTCTTCGATCAGACCCTTCTCAGAAATAATAAAAGTAGTTCTGTGAATTCCATCATATTCTTTTCCCATGAACTTCTTTGGTCCCCAAACATTAAAAGCTTCAATTACTATTTTATCCTCGTCCGCCAATAATGGGAACGGTAGTTCGTGCTTGTCAATCCAATTTTGCTGTCTTTTCGCAGCATCAGCACTTACTCCAAGTACATCGTAACCTTTGGATAAAAACACTTGGTAATTATCGCGCAAGTCACAGGCCTCGTTTGTGCACCCCGGAGTACTTGCTTTTGGATAAAAAAATAAAACTAATTTTTTACCCTCATAATCTGATAACTTAACCGTATTTCCCGCATTGTCCTTTGCCTCAAACTGTGGAGCTTTGTCCCCTATTTTTAATGCTGTCATGTTTGTTTTTTTAACAAATATACAACGTAACCGTCTTTTTAAAAAACCAAAATAAATAAGTTTTCAATAAGAACTTTGTAACTTGCACAGATTGAAATAATAAAAAATGAATAAAAAAGAAAAAGTACAATTTGTAATGGATACCTTAGAAGAAAAGTATCCAGAAATACCTATTCCTTTAGATCACAAGGATCCTTTTACACTCTTGATTGCTGTTTTATTATCTGCACAATGCACAGATGTTCGTGTGAATAAAATTACCCCAATACTCTTTGCTAAGGCAGACAATCCTTTCGATATGGTAAAGATGTCTGTAGCAGAAATAAAAGCAATTATAAGACCCTGTGGTTTGTCTCCTATGAAAAGTAAAGGGATTTACGGACTCTCTAAAATTTTAATTGAAAAATATAATGGAGAAGTGCCACAGAGCTTTGAAGGGTTGGAAGAGCTACCAGCAGTGGGGCACAAAACCGCTGGTGTTGTTATGAGTCAGGCATTTGGAATTCCTGCGTTCCCAGTAGACACCCATATTCACAGGCTACTTTGGCGCTGGAATTTGACCAATGGAAAAAGTGTTAAGCAAACAGAAAAAGATGCCAAAAGATTATTTCCTAAAGAACTATGGAATGATTTACACTTACAAATTATTTGGTATGGCCGAGAATTTTCACCTGCAAGAGGTTGGAATTTAGAGACGGATGTTATTACTAAAACCGTGGGAAGAAAAACACTTATAGATGCCTATTACAAAAAAAATAAAAAAAAGTAATTGCAGCTGCTTTAAGATCGCTCCTTTCTTAAATAAATTGATAAAAAAAACTCCAGCATGTGCTGAAGCTTTTTCAATTTCTAATTCAAATTAAGTTCAATTAACTCACAAGATTTAGTTTTAACAACTCTTAACGATTTGGAAAAATTGATCAAAAACTGAACTGTTTCTTTCGTAGGCCGCTCCTGTAAATCAGGAGACTTTTTTAAGTAAATTTGCATCATAGAGAAAGTTTAGTTGACTGATTATAAATCTTTAACGATGCAAAATTTAATTTATTGTTAGTGCACTAAGATAATTTTATGCTTCTCTATTAATTTACGCATATTGATGAGCGCATATCGCATTCTACCTAGAGCGGTATTAATACTCACGCCTGTATTTTCACTGATTTCTTTAAAGCTCATGTCTTTGTACATGCGCATCACTAAAACTTCTTTTTGTTCTTCAGGAAGCTCACTTATCAATTCTCTTACATCGTCGTATATCTGTTCTTGAATCAACCGCTTTTCTGCGTTCATAGTACCATCATGCAACACCGAAAAGATATTAAACTCATCTGTGTTTTTAAAGAAGGGCATTCTATTATTTTTTCTAAAATGATCAATTACTAAATTATGAGCAATACGCATTACCCAGGGTAAAAACTTACCTTCTTCATTGTATTTTCCTTTTTTTAAAGTTTTAATTACTTTGATAAAAGTATCCTGAAAAATATCTTCGGTAAGATCTTTATCTTGTATTTTACTATAAATAAAACTGAATAGACGTTGCTGATGCTTATTGATTAATATTGATAAAGAAGCTTCTTTACCACTGATATAATCACTTACTAAAACACTATCTTTAATTGAATTTTTATGTACCATAGCTACTTTGAAAAGCAAAAGAGCTTTTCTTTATTATTAAATATTAATAATTCTTAAAGTAGTTTTGTAGCTATAAAGGTCTAAATTTCTGTAGTTTATTAGTTACAAATATGAATATTATTTATTAATAGAACAAGTTTTTTGTAAAAAACATTTTACCAGCTGTTAAATGAGTTTATTTTTTGGTAAATTTATAGATTATATTTTTTGATACATGAAGACAGATATTTCCGCAGTAAACCCGAAAGAAAACATCATTATAAAAGGAGCAAAACTCCATAATTTAAAAAATATTGACGTTGTAATTCCTAGAAATAAATTAGTAGTAATCACAGGATTGTCCGGGTCCGGAAAGTCCTCGTTAGCCTTTGATACTTTATATGCCGAAGGACAAAGACGATATGTAGAAAGTTTAAGTTCCTATGCAAGGCAGTTTTTAGGAAAATTACACAAACCAAAAGTTGACTATATCAAAGGAATTGCACCTGCAATTGCTATTGAACAAAAAGTGAACTCGACCAACCCACGTTCTACCGTAGGCACCTCCACCGAAATTTACGATTATATAAAATTACTATTCGCTAGAATTGGGAAAACCTTCTCTCCTATTTCTGGAAAGGAAGTAAAAAAGGACACCGTTTCTGATGTTATTAATTTTATTAAAAAATATGATAGCAATACAAAGTTACTATTACTGTCTCCCGTTACAATTGACGAAAAGAGAGATTTAAAGACGGTTTTACAGGTTTTAGAACAACAGGGCTACGCACGTTTAAAGTGGAATGATACTGTTCACAGAATTGCAGATTTTCCGCAAGAAAAATTTAAAGGGGAACCACTATTCTTGGTGGTAGACCGCGTAGTAACGAAAGAGGATGAAGATTTTTACAACCGATTGGCAGATGCCGTTCAAACTGCCTTTTTTGAAGGGAAGGGAACTTGTTTTATTGAAAGTATAACGGATCAAAAAATAGCTGAATTTAGTAATAAATTTGCCTTAGACGGACTTAGCTTTTTAGAACCCAACACCCATTTATTTAGTTTCAACAATCCCTATGGTGCATGCCCAACCTGCGAGGGATATGGAAATGTCATAGGAATTGATAAAGATTTAGTCGTTCCTAATACTGGCTTATCAATTTTTGAGGATGCAATATTTCCTTTTAAAACTCCTTCCTATCTTCATTACAAAGAACATTTAATTGAAGTTGCCTATCAATTTGACCTCCCGATTCATAAACCTTGGTTCGAATTGTCAGAAAAACAAAAAGAATTGGTTTGGAATGGAAACAGTTCTTTTCGCGGAATTCATCACTTCTTTTCTATTTTAGAAGAAAAAAGTTATAAAATCCAAAACAGAGTAATGCTTTCTCGCTATCGCGGGAAAACAAAATGTACTACATGTGATGGAAAAAGGCTCCGAGACGAAACAAATTATGTAAAAATAAATGAGAAAAATATTTCTGATTTAGTAGCACTTCCTTTGGACGAACTCGCAGCATTCTTTGCAAGCTTGCAGTTAGATATACACCAAGAAAAAATTGGAAAACGCTTGCTTACAGAAATAAATAATCGACTCCAGTTTTTAACAGATGTTGGTTTAAATTACTTGACAATCAATAGAACATCCAATACCCTTTCCGGAGGTGAAAGTCAGCGCATCAACTTGGCAACTTCTTTGGGGAGCTCTTTAGTGGGCTCTATGTATATTTTAGATGAACCAAGTATTGGACTGCATCCAAAAGATACCGAGCGCCTCATTCGTGTATTAAAAGATCTGCGGAATTTAGGAAATACCGTGATTGTGGTGGAACATGACGAAGACATTATGAAGGAAGCTGATTATATCATAGACATCGGACCGGAAGCCGGTACTTTTGGTGGACATGTTGTTGCTGAAGGAGATTTTAAAGCGATCTTAAAAAGTGACTCTTTAACCGCAAAGTATCTGAATGAAGACTTAAAAATTGAAGTTCCCACAAAGCGAAGAAGCACCTTAAATCGGATTGAAATTATTGGCGCCCGAGAAAATAATTTACAAAATATAGATGTTACTTTTCCTCTAAATTGTTTGTCGGTTATTACGGGGGTTTCCGGATCGGGAAAGAGCACGTTGGTAAAAAATATTTTATATCCAATATTACAAAAAAAACTAATTGGTCACGGAAATAAAATAGGACAACACACGGCTATCAAGGGAGATTTTGATACTTTAAAACATGTAGAATTTATAGACCAAAACCCTATTGGGCGTTCTTCTCGATCAAACCCAGTGACCTATATTAAGGCCTATGACGATATCAGAGCCTTATTCTCAAATCAAAAACTATCTACCATACGCAACTACAAACCCAAACATTTTTCTTTCAATGTAGAAGGCGGTCGCTGCGAAGTCTGCAAAGGAGAAGGCGAAGTGACTATAGAAATGCAATTTATGGCAGATGTGCACTTAGAGTGTGATGTTTGTAATGGAAAACGTTTTAAGAAGGAAGTTTTAGAAGTAAAATATGATGGAAAATCTATTGATGATATTTTAAACCTCACCATCGATGATGCTGTCGCTTTTTTCTCTGAAAATTTAGTCACAAAAATTGCGCAAAAATTAAAACCGTTGCAAGATGTTGGTTTGGGGTATGTTCAGTTAGGACAATCCTCTTCTACCCTCTCTGGTGGTGAAGCCCAACGCATAAAGCTAGCTTCTTTTTTAGTGAAAGGACATACAAAGGACAAAGCATTGTTTATTTTTGATGAACCTACGACAGGCCTTCATTTTCATGATATAAAAAAATTATTAGCTTCTTTCAATGCATTAATTGAAAAAGGACATTCTATTGTTGTGATTGAGCACAATATAGAGCTGATTAAATGTGCAGATTACATTATTGATTTGGGTCCAGAAGGTGGCAAGAATGGGGGAAATCTAATTTTTCAAGGAACCCCTGAAAAATTGGCAAAAAATAAAAAATCACATACCGCAAAATATTTGGCGGAAAAGCTGCTTTTTTAGTCATGCGGGCAAGGAGTGCTCTTTCAAGGTTAAAAAATAGGAGCACAAAAAAAGCCTCTTATTTCTAAGAAGCTTTATTTCTGGGTGGAAGACGGGACTCGAACCCGCGACACTCGGTACCACAAACCGATACTCTAACCAACTGAGCTACAACCACCATATAATTGCGGGTGCAAATATAATTATTTTTTCTATTCTAAGAAGATAAAAAATTAAATTAATTTGCTTAAATTTTCTACAGCTACGTAACGCTCTGAAGTAAAACCTTCTGCATGTTCAACGCCAATCAATCTTCCCAAATCCTTTGCTCTATAATTTATACTGTCGATAAAGTTTTTACTGGTAATGGGTGTTTCCGGCTCAGTGCTCTTAGGATCGTAAAACTGAGAGGAATAGGCCAATACTGCAGCTGTTTTTGCAGGAATAAAACCTGTTACATCAACCACAAAGTGGGGCGTACTATTTTTCCACTGCACGTAATGGTATACCTGCTTTGGACGCCATTTTTCTTGTTTTTCGTCTTCTAGTGTGGTCACAACCTTCACTAAACCACTTAAAAAACAGGCATCAGAAACTAATTGACTTCCTTTACCATGGTCTATATGACGATCATCAACGGCATTGCACAAAACAATGTCTGGTTGGTATTTTCGAATCATTTTCACCACCTCTAATTGATGCTTTTTATCGTTTGTAAAAAAACCATCTGAAAAACCTAGATTTTCGCGGATAGCAACTCCTAAAATTTCTGCAGCGTTCCGCGCTTCTATTATTCGGAGTTCTCCAGAACCCCGAGTTCCTAACTCACCACATGTTAAATCTATAATCCCTACTTTTTTACCCAAAGAAATCTCTTTCGCAATCGTCCCACCACATCCTAATTCAGCATCATCTGGATGTGCTCCAAAAACTAATATATCTAACTTCATGCTTTACTTTTATTTATTTATATCTATCTCCATTAAAAAACGCTTCTACAGCATTTAATCTTAAGCTTTTCACCAGGACCTACCCATTCCTTTTATGCACACTTTTTATAGCTTGCGCAATATCTTCAATTAAGTCTTCCGACTCTTCAATACCGACCGAAAAACGGATTAAACCCTCTTTTATCCCTCTTTCTAAACGTTCTTCTGCGCTTAATAAAGCATGTGTAGTCTGGGCTGGGCTCACTGTTGTACTTTCTAAACCCGCTAAACTTAAAGAAGGCTTTATCAATTTTAATGCATTCTGAAAATCCATTGCATCAATTCCGTCAATTAACTCAAAAGACAGCATCGCTCCAAAACCTTTCATTTGCTTTTTTGCTAATTCGTGCTGTGGATGGCTTTTTAAACCTGGATAATACACCCGGTCTATATTTTTATTATTTTCTAAATATTCTGCCATTTTTTGCGCATTCTTCGTTTGCTCTTTTACACGAAGGTTTAATGTTTTCAAACTTCTTTCTAACAACCAAACATTCTGATCACTTAAGTTTCCACCAAAATTAATTGCTGTCTTCCAAATTTGAGCAATGTGCTCTTTTGAAGCAGCAATAGCTCCGGCAGAAATATCTGAATGCCCTCCCATATATTTTGTAGCAGAATGCACGATTATATCAATACCAAAATCAGCTGGATTTTGATTTATTGGAGATGCAAATGTATTGTCAATCATTGTTATCACCCCACTTTCTTTTGCCAAAGCAGCAATTTCTGCAATGTCCGTGATTCCTAGCAACGGATTTGAAGGGGTTTCAATATAAAGTATTTTTGTGTTTTCTTTAAGCAATGTCTTGAAATCCGAAGCCTTGTCAGATTCTGTAAAGGAGTATTCTATTCCGTACTTCTCAAATTCTGCAACCACTAAGTTAAAAGTACCTCCATAAATTACGTGTTGAATAATTACGTGATCTCCAGACTTTAAGAAAGCAAACATCGCAGAAGAAATTGCAGCCATCCCAGAACCAAAAATTAAACCATCTTCTGTATGCTCTAATGCTGCTATTTTTTTACATAACATTTCTTGATTTGGAGTATTAAAATATCTTGGATATCGTTTAATATCTACCCCATCGAAAGCATAAGAAGTAGACATAAACATTGGCGATACTGCACCCTTAAACTGCTCATCTTTCACTTCCCCTGTGTGCACACAAATGGTGTTTATTCCTAACTTTTTAGAATCTTTCATTAAATCAATTTTATAACAGCTAATTTACTAAAAGCAATTCTAAATTTCTATAAATTTTGAATATCTTCGCTATAATGATATCAGTACTAATTATTGGGAACGGAAATGTAGCAACACATTTAGAAAAGGCTTTTTTAAGCGCTAACACCATTGCTGTTACAAAAATAAGTTCTCGGAAATTAGAAAGTATACCAAATGCTATGGTCACCATTCTTGCCGTTTCAGATGATGCTATTGCCACCATTTCTTCAAACATAAAAAATTCTTTAGTAGTGCACACTTCTGGTAGTTTTTCGATGGAAGCTTTAAAAAACAGCACTCATAAGGGTGTTTTTTATATGTTGCAAACCTTTTCGAAAGAGAAAGAAATCGATTTTTCTGCAGTCCCTTTTTGCCTAGAAGCTGAAAATGATGAGGATTACCTATTGCTTGAAAGAGTAGCGAGAACAATTGGAGTAAAGATATACGCTGTAAATTCTAAACAAAGAAAAGCCTTGCATGTTGCTGCTGTTTTTGTAAATAACTTTACAAACCACCTGTATACAATAGGAAATGATATTTGCGAAAAAAATCAGGTTCCCTTTGAAATTTTACACCCTTTAATTCAGGAAACATCAGAAAAAATTAAAATCCTGTCACCAAAAAAAGCGCAAACAGGTCCCGCCATTAGAAATGACGAAAGAACAATAAAAAATCATTTAGAAGGGCTACCTAAAGACCAACGAAAAATTTACAAACTCATCACTCAAGCGATTAAAAATGGAAATTAGTTACAAGCAGTTATTACCAAAAGTTAATACATTTATTTTTGATGTTGATGGCGTTTTAACAAACGGAATATTAACCATAATGCCCGATGGTGAATTGGTAAGACATATGAATGTAAAAGATGGGTACGCAATGAAAAACGCCCTAAATAAAGGCTACCGGGTTTGCATCATATCTGGCGGAACCAATGAAGGTGTTAGAACACGTTTAGCAGCCTTAGGAATTGAAGACATCTATTTAGGTGCGCATGATAAAATAAAACAATACCAAGAATTGGTAAAAAAATACAACTTACAACCAGAGAATGTATTATATATGGGTGATGATGTTCCAGATTACCCAGTAATGAAGGTCGTAGGTATCGCAGCTTGCCCAAATGATGCAGTGCAAGAAATTCAAAGCATTTCTGCTTATATTTCAAATAAAAAAGGAGGAGATGGCTGCGTAAGAGATGTCATTGAACAAGTAATGAGAGTACAGCAAAAATGGGATGAAAACTTTGATGCCAGATTATGATTTTATTAACAAAAAGTTTCTTTCATGATTTATATATTGCAATTTAAAATTAATTAACATTCTATGAAAAAGAGACTTTTGACTTTCTTCTTAATTGCATTCTCAATAGCAATAAACGCGCAAACTATTTTCGGTAAATGGTATTCTAAAGATGAAATGGGTAAAATTGACTCTGTTATTGAAGTTTATGAAAAAAATGAAAAAGCCTTTGCAAAAATAAGTGAATTGTGGTACCGAGGGTCGCGGGTTACAGATCCTAAAGGACTAAATGAAGTTTGCGATTTGTGCGAAGGTGAAAATAAAGGGAAGAAAAAATTAGGCTTAAATATCTTAGCGGATTTACAAAAAGATGGCAACGAATGGTCCGGAGGAACTATTTTAGACCCAAGAAATGGTAAAATATACACCTGTTATATTGAGTTAATAAACCCTCATAAATTAAAAATAAGAGCATATTTAGGTATTACTTTATTAGGCAGAACTGTTTATTTAGAAAGAGTTGGGGTACAGTTATAATTAGATGTTAGAGAGAATTAAAACACAATCAACAAGCTTAAATAAAAATTAATCTTCACAATTATTCTATTTAACAACATACTCAATTAACCCAACGCGTGTCAGTCTAAGCCTGTCGAAGACTACTTATATTTAATATATACTTCGACACGTTCAGTATGACATTGGCCTTTTTTATTTTTTGAAGGATATATTTTAGCAGTAAATAGAAAAAGACACTGCATGTCTAATTCTTCTCTTCCAGCATTGGCACAAAAGCAAAATCTCCTAATTCGTGTTTTTCAAATTCTTTAGCAGACTTCCGAATAAATAGCGTCATTATTTGTGTTTTATCGCCAACAGGAATTAACAACTTCCCTCCTATTTTTAATTGTGCTAACAACGGATTCGGAACAAAAGGAGCACCTGCGGTCACAATAATTTTATCGAAAGGAGCTTGTTCTTTCAAGCCTATATACCCATCTCCAAAAATAAATTTCTTTGGCTTATAGCCAATCTTAGGTAAAAACAAAGAAGTTCTTTTAAATAATTCTTGCTGTCTTTCTATGGAATATACTTCTGCTTTTAACTCTAGTAAAACAGCTGTTTGATAGCCTGATCCCGTACCAATTTCCAACACTTTATCGCCTGATTTTATTTCTAAAGTTTGCGACTGAAAAGCCACCGTATACGGCTGGGAAATTGTTTGTTCTGCAGCGATGGGAAATGCCTTGTCCTGATATGCATGATTTTCAAAACTAGAATCAATAAACAAATGCCTTGGTATTTTCCGGATGGCGTTGAGCACATTCGCATCTACAATTCCTTTTGCTATTAATATAGTAGCAAGTTGATTTCTAAGTCCTTGGTGTTTTGAAGTATCTTTCAATTTTAATAAATTTATAGAGTCTAAAAATAGTAATAATTATAAATACATTCTTATAAAATTGTATCTTTGTTTTCGTTGAAAATTTCTGATATTTATACAGAAAATTCAAAACAAATAAAACAACGTCATTCTTAAGAGTTTATCAGTGAACAAGCTATAAAACCTGGAAATGACTTTAATAAAATTTTTCATTTCCTAATATGTAGAGGAATGAAAAAGATAAAATTACACAGATATGCTAAAAGCAGGAGTTTTAGGTGCCGGTCACCTAGGAAAAATACATTTACGATTGTTAGAACAGTCAGAAAAATATGAATTGGTGGGTTTCTTTGATCCATTTACAGAAAATGCAGAAAAAGTAGCTAAAGAATTTGGATACCGATTATTCGACTCCATTGAAGCATTAGTGGCAGCCGTAGAAGTTGTAGATATTGTAACCCCCACCTTGTCACATTTTGAATGTGCTAAAATGGCAATTGAAAAAGGGCGACATATTTTTATCGAGAAACCAATTACGAAGACTGTTCAAGAAGCAGAGGCTATTAAAACATTAGCAAGTCAATTTCACGTGCAAGGTCAAGTTGGCCATGTAGAACGATTTAACCCTGCATTTACAGCTGTAAAGGATAAAATAGACACTCCAATGTTTGTTGAAACACATCGATTGGCAGAGTTTAATCCAAGAGGGACCGATGTCCCAGTAGTTTTAGATTTAATGATTCACGACATCGATATTATTCTTTCTGTCATCGATTCTAAAGTGAAAAAGGTACATGCTAGTGGCATCTCTGTTATTTCTGAAACTCCTGATATTGCAAATGCACGAATTGAGTTTGAAAATGGGTGCGTTGCAAATTTAACAGCGAGTAGAATTTCAATGAAAAATATGCGAAAAACACGTTTTTTTCAAAAGGACGCTTATATTTCTGTTGATTTTTTGGAAAAGAAATCAGAAATTGTTCGCATGAAAGATGTTCCTAACAATCCTGACGAATTTGCAATGATTTTGCAAAATGCAGAAGGTATTAAAAAACAAATTTACTTTGACAATCCTGAGATTGAAAATAACAATGCTATCTTAGATGAACTCGAGTCCTTTGCAGACGCCATTGAAAATGGCACCAAACCGGTAGTCTCTTTGCGCCAAGGTGCAGAAGCGTTGAGAGTTGCACAAATGATTATTGATTGCTTTTAAGTAATTAAAACCCTCTTTTAGTTTTCTAAAAGTAATAAGATATTTACATATAAGAATGGAACGGTTTGCTTCAGCGCCCTTTTAGATATCAATTCGTTTAAATCCAACTTTATGTACACTTGTGTCACAAGTAACCGATAAAATAAAGGACGAAAGTCTGTTAAAGCGTTCTATATAAACATATAAATAAAAATTATTGATGAAAAAAATAGCTGTAATTGGTGCCGGAACGATGGGAAATGGAATTGCCCACACATTTGCTCAATTTAATTATAAGGTACATCTTATTGATATTTCTCAAGCTTCTTTAGACAAAGGAATTGCTACTATCTCTAAGAACTTAGACCGAATGGTACTTAAAGAAAAAATATCAATAGCAGACAAAATAGAGACCTTATCAAATATTACAACCTTTACAATACTCGCTGAAGGCGTTAAGAATGTTGATTTAGTGGTAGAAGCAGCCACCGAAAACACTGTTTTAAAGACTAAAATTTTTAAGGAATTAGACGCTGTTTGTGCCAAAAACACAATTTTAGCCACCAACACGTCCTCTATTTCTATTACTCAAATTGCAGCGGCTACAAATAGACCCGATAAAGTAATTGGGATGCATTTTATGAACCCTGTGCCCATTATGAAGTTGGTAGAAATTATAAGAGGATATAATACCTCTGATGCTGTAATGCAAACAATCGTTGGTTTGTCTAAAGACATCTACAAAACGCCAGTGGAAGTGAACGATTATCCTGGTTTTGTGGCAAATCGTATCTTAATGCCGATGCTTAACGAGTCTATAGAAACTTTGTACAACGGAGTTGCCGGTGTTGCTGAAATTGATACGGTAATGAAATTAGGAATGGCACACCCAATGGGACCTTTGCAGTTGGCCGATTTTATTGGATTAGATGTTTGTTTGTCTATTTTAAAGGTGTTGTATGATGGTTTTAAAAACCCCAAATATGCACCTTGTCCATTGTTGGTAAATATGGTAATGGCAGGAAAATTAGGTGTAAAATCTGGTGAAGGTTTTTATGACTATTCTGAAAATAGAAAAGCAGAAATCGTTGCTGAAGTTTTTCGCTAATACCCTTAATTTTACACTTTTAATTGTACTTTTTTAGTGCTCTAAATTTCCGAATTTAAAAAAGTATAATTGAAATAAAATGCGCTATGAAATATGTATTAATTGTTCTTTTTTTTTCTTCCTTTTTATCATTTGCACAAGGATCTCAAAAGAAAATTTTTAACATTCAAAAAATAGGTTTTTTGTACAATAATGCAGTCAGTAATAATTTCATTTTTAATAATAAAGACTTCACCTACGCTACAAATACCTTTAAAATGCAAGCATTCTATAATTTAGGTACTTGGAAATCATTAGATTTTGAATTGATTGCGCAACCACAGTATCAGGTTTTAAAACATCAACTAATCAATGAGCAATTTGTACTGCCTTCTGAAGTGAATTACCAAGAAAAAAGAAAAGAATTTACAAGCCCTAAAACCATGCATCTGTATGCTTTTGAATTGGGTTTTGTAATAAAAAAAGCACTTGTAAAGAAGTTAGATTTCCTAGTGACTATTGGATTAGGTTTGGCTGCCATCGATACAAGATCTGAACGATTGGCAAAAGGTTTTACTTTTATTGAAAATGGATCTCTAGGTTTCTCTTATAAGATAAGCAACAAAACTTTATTATACTTAGGAAGTAATATTGGACATGTTTCTAACCTTGATTTTCAAATGACAAATGCTGGCTTTTCAGTTATCGGTTTTGAAGCTGGAATTTCTTCTGTAATAAAATAAAAAAAGGAACTCAAATTGAGCTCCTTTTAAGGTATACATTCCTTTTGTCTTTAAATAGTTTTCAACTTAAAGAACATAAAACTCACATTATTTTCCCAACCAAGAATTTAACATCCAAATTGTTTTTTCTTGCTCCGCTATAAAATCACTCATCATAGAATTTGTACCCTCATCGTCCGCTTTTTCCGATATCACTAAAATCTCCCTTTCTATTGTTAACAATTCTGATAGCGAAGTGACTACTAATCGCACTCCTTCTTCATCATTAGAAATATCTCTTCCTACAGGCACAGAAGCCTTGTTAATATAGTCAGTAAATGTATGCAGTGGTTTTCCTTGTAAAGTAAGTATGCGCTCCGCTACGTCATCAATCTTTACTTGAGAGTCCGTATAAAATTCTTCAAATTTCACATGTAATTCAAAGAAGTTCTTTCCTTTAATATTCCAATGCAAACCGCGTAAATTTTGGTAATATATTTGAAAGTTTGCTAATAGCCCATTTAAATTATCTACTAAATGTGCACTGTCTTTTTTGTCTAATCCTAAAATTGATTTATTCATATTTTTGTTTGTCTTTTGGACTGTAAAATTAACAGAAATTTGTTACGAAAACCGATAATGATTATTGATACTTTTAATATCTTTATCAAAAAATTTTATCACAATGACAATCACCCAATTAAAATATGTTTTATCGGTTGCAGAGTACCAAAATTTCACAGTTGCAGCGGAACATAGCTTTGTTACGCAACCTACATTGAGTATGCAAATTCAAAAGCTAGAAGACGAATTAGGTGTCAAAATATTTAACCGCTCAAAAAAGCCAATTGAATTGACTGAGGTGGGTGAGAAAATAGTAGAACAAGCAAAAGTAATTGTCGACGAAAGTAACCGAATCTTAGACATTGTACATCAGCAAAAAGGATATATTGGTGGCCAATTTAAATTGGGAATTATACCCACTATAATGCCTACATTATTGCCTATGTTTTTACAAAACTTTACTAAAAAATATCCAAAAGTAAAATTAGTTATCGAGGAACTAACTACAGAGGAAATCATACGTAAATTAACAGACGGACATATCGATGCTGCCATTGCCGCAACACCTTTAGAAAACGAGGCGATTAAAGAAAAGCCTTTGTACTATGAACCTTTTGTTGGATTAATTCCACAAAACCACAGACTTTTCAATAACAAACAAATTAGCGAAGAAGAGTTAGAAGTCGAAGATATTTTATTATTAGAAGATGGACACTGTTTTAAAGACAGCATTCTTAATTTGTGTAGAAATCATAAAATTGACAATAAAAAAGGCTTTTCGCTGGAAAGCGGAAGTTTTGATACCCTTATCAAACTCTCTAAAGAGGGTTTAGGGATGACCCTACTGCCCTACTTACATACCTTAGATTTAAATGATGTAGATAAAGCTCATTTACGTGAATTTCAAAACCCACCACCAGCACGAGAGGTCAGTTTGATTTATCACAAGTCTCAACTTAAAATGCAATTAATTGAAGCTTTAATAAAGACCATCGACGGGGTAGTGCGCGGCGCAATTTCTTTTTCTGATGTAAAAATCATCAGTCCAATTCGAAAATAAATAGGTAAAAAAGCAGCCATAAACAGTGTCTTAATTTTGAATTTCACCAATAGATGCTAATATTCAAACGACGTGCATCACCTTCTAAATTCGAATGTATTTACTTCTAAGAATACATTTTCTCGCGCAATTCTTTTATTTTTGGATCCGATAAGTATTCTTCAAAAGTAGTATATCTATCGATTGCCCCTTTTGGGGTCAACTCTATAATTCTATTGGCAACCGTTTGCGCAAACTCATGATCATGAGTCGATAACAAAACGGTTCCTTTAAAATTAATTAAGGCATTGTTTAGAGATTGGATGGATTCTAAATCTAAGTGATTTGTTGGTTCGTCTAAAATTAAAACGTTCCCTCTCTTCATCATCATTCGAGACAACATACAGCGAACTTTCTCTCCTCCTGAAAGCACATTACTTTTCTTTAAAGCTTCTTCACCAGAAAAAATCATCTTTCCTAAAAACCCACGGATAAAAACCTCTTCACGCTCTTCTTCAGTTTGTGCATATTGTCTTAACCAATCTACTAAGTTCAACTGTCCGTCTTGAAAAAAGGTGGAATTATCTAAAGGTAAATACGATTGGGTCGTAGTAACTCCCCAAGAAAATTTACCTGTATCTGCTTTCTCATTATCTGTAATAACGTCATAAAAAGCACTAATTGCTCTAGAATTTTTAGAAATAACAGCAATTTTATCTCCTTTGTTGAGATTGATATGTACATTGTCAAAAAGCTTTTCTTTTTCAAACTCCTTAGACAGGCCTTCCACGTTTAAAATCTGATCTCCTGCCTGTCGATCTCTATCAAAAATAATAGCAGGATACCTTCTACTCGATGGTTTGATATCCTCAACATTTAACTTCTCAATCATTTTTTTACGTGATGTTGCCTGTTTAGATTTTGCAACATTGGCAGAAAAACGTCTAATAAAGTCCTCTAATTCTTTCTTTTTATCTTCTGATTTCTTGTTTTGTTGTGCTCTTTGTTTTGCTGCTAACTGGCTCGACTCATACCAAAAAGTATAGTTACCAGAGTAATGGTTTATTTTACTGAAATCAATATCTGAAATATGTGTACAAACAGAATCTAAAAAGTGTCTATCATGTGACACCACAATTACTGTGTTTTCAAAATTAGCAAGAAAATTCTCTAACCAAGTAATCGTTTCAAAATCTAAATCATTTGTTGGCTCATCCATAATTAAAACATCTGGATTCCCAAAAAGTGCTTGTGCAATTAGTACACGTACCTTTTGTTTACCGTCCAAATCTTTCATTGAAGTATAGTGTATGTCCTCCGTAATCCCAAGATTAGACAACATTGCAGCCGCGTTAGAATCTGCATTCCAACCATCCATTTCTTCAAAAGTAATTTGAAGCTCTCCAATTTTCTCAGCATTTTCATCCGTATAGTCGGCATATAAAGCATCAATTTGCTTTTTAATTTTAAACAAATCTTTATTTCCCATTACCACGGTTTCTAAAACCGGAAATTCGTCAAACGCATAATGATCTTGCGTTAGAACAGACATTCGCTTTCCTTTTTCAAGATGCACTTGACCAGAAGTAGGATCTTGTACCCCTGAAATAATTTTTAAGAAAGTAGATTTACCTGCTCCATTCGCACCGATAATACCATAGCAATTTCCGTGAAGAAATTTTGTATTGACTTCATCAAAGAGAATTCGTTTTCCAAATTGAACCGATAAGTTAGAAACTGATAACATAAATAAACTTTTTTAAATTCGTGCAAAAGTACACATTCCATTTTTCTTTTCAAGGGATAAATTCAATACTTTTTACCGTTTTCATGAGAGAAAAGGATGCGTACTTCCTGCCTTTTTTAACAGTGAATTAACAAGTTTACCTATTTGTATGTTTTACATTTGTGAGTGTATATAGCAGTACTTGAGCTTTTTTATTTATGACAAAATATTTATTTAACAGCATTACGCTTCTCTACCTTCTAATCAACTTGGTAGGTTGTTCTGGTATTGAAAAAAGCAATACTGTCTTTTTTGGAGGTAAAATCATAAATCCAAAAACTAAATTTGTCGTGCTGTATTCAAATAATTTAGTGATCGATACCATTTTGTTAAATGAGCGAAATAAGTTTTTAGGAATTTATAAAGACCTAGATGAAGGTTTGTATCATTTTATGCACGGCAATGAAAATCAATATATATACTTAGAACCAAAAGATAGTTTAATGTTGCGTTTGAATACTTGGAACTTCGACGAGTCTCTTGTATTTGCTGGTAAAGGAGCTGAAAGAAATAATATTTTGGTGGATATATTTTTAGAGGACGAGAGCGAAAAAAAACTATTCTATCAGTTTAACAATCTAAAGCCAAAAGCATATCAAACAAAGATAAATTCACATATCCAGTCTCGTTTAAAAACATTTGACAACTATAAAAAAAACCATCCAAAAGAGACTACTGCTTATTTTAATGTTTTAAAAACGGCACTTACCTATCCAATCTATGCGCGAATAGAAAGATATCCAATAAGCCACGTCTATGTATCTAAGACCTTAGATTTCCCAGAAATTGATTCTTCTTTTTATGCCTATAGAAAAGATTTAGATTTTAATGATAATAACGCGCTCATGTATTATACTCCATATGCGAGATATATTACAAATTACTTATACAATGTCACTTACGCTCTAGGACACAAGCCAATGATGTCTAAATTTTCCTCAGACTTTACCGTTGACTTACTGCAAACTATTGATGCTAAAATAAATTTAAAGGATTCAAAAAATGCGTTTTTAAAAAGAACCGTTTTAGATCATTTTCAAAGAAAGTCTAACTGCAACATAGATCAGAGATCATTTGATGCCTTTTTAAAATTGTCCTCGAACAAAAAAGATAAAGAATTAGTGCGGAATCTATTAGAAGATAATAAAACACTTCATAAAGGACATAAAATCGGGGGATTCACAATTTCAGACTTTACAGATCGGCCTATTAGCATAAAGGATTTTACACATGGTAAAAACACTGTTTTACTTTTTTGGAGTAAAGAATATATTTCAAAATCTTTTATAAATTCAAGAGTTCCTTTTTTACAAAGAAAATATCCTTCTTTAAATTTCGCGGTAATAGAAATTGATGGTAGTAGCAACAGTAGTAGTAGAATCCCTAATATTGATATAAAAAATCAATATTATATGAACTCTAAACTACTTAAAAATAACTTTCTAACGAGCGCCATGCATCGCACAATTCTTGTGAATAAAAAAGGCGTTGTTGAGAACGGTTATGCCGCTATTTCCTCCCAAAACATCTACAAACAACTCAAAGAATTGAGTGAAATAAATTAACTTCATCAAAGGTTGTAGTATCGTTAATTTCCTCTACCTTTGCACGATTTTAATTTTGAGGGTACTCAATAGAAAATCAAGTCGAAATTTATAATTTGATTTGCAGGTGGGCGTTCTGTGAATCTACAAAAACACAGTAATGTCAACATTTTTAGAATTAGGTTTAAAAGAACCGATTAACAAAGCATTAACAGATTTAGGGTATGAAAAACCAACTGTTATTCAGGAAAAAGCAATTCCACAAATTATTTCATCAAAAAGCGATTTAAAAGCATTTGCACAAACAGGTACTGGTAAAACTGCTGCCTTTAGTTTACCAATATTAGAACTTTTAGATGCTAGTAGCGGGAATGTACAAGCAATTATATTGTCACCCACAAGAGAACTTGCCGTTCAGATTGGTAACAACATAAAAGACTTTTGCAAATACTTACCAGATATTAGGGTAACTACTGTATATGGTGGTTCTAGTATGGAAGATCAGATAAGATCTTTAAAAAGAGGATCTCAAATTGTTGTTGGAACTCCAGGAAGAACAGTAGATTTAATAAAAAGAAGAGCTTTAAAATTAGGAAACGTTCAATGGTTAGTCTTAGACGAAGCTGATGAAATGTTAAACATGGGTTTCAAAGACGAATTGGATAAAGTTTTAGAAGCAACTCCAGACACCAAACAAACCTTATTGTTTTCAGCAACTTTTCCAAGAGAAGTAGAATCGATTGCTAAAAACTATATGACCAAGCCCGTAGAAATTACCTCTGGGCAAAAAAATCAAGGTGCAGATAGTGTTAGTCACGAGTATTATTCGGTAACTGAGAGAACACGCTACCCAGCATTGAAAAGAATAGCAGATTTAAATCCTGATATTTATGCAATCATCTTTTGTCGAACTCGAAGAGAAACACAAGAAGTTGCAGACAACCTAATTAAGGATGGTTATAGCGCAGACGCTTTGCATGGGGACTTATCTCAAGGTCAAAGAGACTCTGTTATGGGTAAATTCAGAAAAAAGACAATTCAAATCTTAGTTGCTACTGATGTTGCAGCCCGTGGATTGGATGTTACTGAATTAACACATGTTATCAACCATAAGTTACCAGATCAAATAGAAAACTACACACACAGAAGTGGTCGAACTGGAAGAGCTGGAAATACAGGAATTTCTATAGTCTTAGTGAATGGAAAAGAGAAAGGTAAATTACGTCCTATCGAAAAAATCATTCAAAAGAAATTTACAGAGGCAAAAGTACCCTCTGGAAAAGATATCTGTCAAAATCAATTGATGAGCTTAATTGACAAGGTTGTAAATATTGAAGTAAATGAGACTCAAATAAATGAGTTTTTACCAAGTATCTACGAGAAGTTAGAAGGTTTAGACAGAGAGCAATTAATTCAAAAATTTGTTTCTTTAGAGTTTAATACGATGCTAGCATACTACGAAAATGCAAAGGATTTAAACGACTTGTCTTCAAGAGATAATTCTAGAGCAAGAACAGAAAACGAAAACATGACACGTTTTTTCATCAATATTGGTAGAAAAGACAACTTAAACCCTGGAAAATTAATTGGTTTAATTAACGAACAAAACATAGGTGATAAAGTAGAAATTGGATCGATCGATATTTTAGATACTTTTTCTTTCTTTGAAATAGATAAAAACTTCGAAGATAAGACCTTAGAGGCGTTTTCTTCAAATCAACCCGACTTTGACGGACGTTCTGTAAACATAGAAATTACGAAGAAAGAACGTTCTTCCGGAGGCGGAAGAAGAGGCGGTGGTGGTAGAAAACCATTTGGAGGTAAAAAAGAAGGTGGTTTTGGAAGACGTAGAGATTCTGATGGTTCTTCATCGTCTAGAAGAAGTAGTGATTCTGGAAGCAGAGGATCTGACAGACGTTCTTCAGATAGACCCGATAGAAATTCTGGCGGAGGAGATAGAAAGTCTTCTGGCGGATTCGGAAGAAAACGTAGAGAAAGTTAACAATTACAAGCATTTAAAAAAAAACCTCACAAGCATGCGCTTGTGAGGTTTTTTTTTATAAAACGGCTATTCCTTTTAGCTACTATCCGCATAAGATAAAAGTAGCGATGCAAAGGAACACCACAATTTGAGTCCATTTTAAATAATGCCCAATATTTTTATGCTTTTTTATCCTTTCAGAAATAGCGCCTGCAAGAATTGCGATTGCTGAAAATATCACCAATGAAACCAACATAAAAATACCTCCTAAAATGTAAAACTGAATTACTGTATTTACGCTCGCACTAAATAAAAATCCAGGAAATAAAGCCAAGAAAAATATAGAAACTTTGGGGTTTAACACATTCATAATAAAACCCTCTTTGAATAATTGTCTCGTCGTTTTTCGTAGTGTATTTTCTTCAGAAAAAGCAATTGTAGCGTCTGATTTATATCCTTTGTACGCCAAATATATTAAGTACAGAGCGCCAAAGATTTTAATCCCCATAAATAGGTTTTCAGATTCCTTTATAATTGCAGAAACACCAAAAGCCAACAATGTGGTATGTACCAAACAACCCGAAATTAGACCAAAAACCGTTGCCAATCCAAATTTCTTTCCAAACACAATACTTTGTGTTAACACAAAAATATTATCGGGACCTGGAGATAGCGCCAAAATTGAAGTTGCAAATGCAAAAGATAAAAGAGTTTCAAGCATCTGCTAAAATAAGATTTGTTTAAAAAAATATATGTTTAATTAGCTTTTATTATCCTTAAAATTTTAATGTTTATCGCTTTTTCAAACGAATCAGACCTCTATAAATCCATATTTGACTCTTTTGAATACACAAGAATACAAAAAACTATTTTGTTTGATAAAAACAAAGAAAACTGAAACAAAATAATAAAAACTCACTTCAAATATCCTTATCTTTATGGTCTGTAGCGTAACAGATAAGAAAGCATGCTTCTAGGGTGCACTCTAAACGAATGATATCTAAAGGTTCGCCTCTAATTACATGCGTTATTTAAGATAAAACCTTTTATAAGAAGGGATGGTTTTCGAAATAGTTGCCCCCATTATCGGTAAGCTACAGCACGAATTTAAATAAAAATAAATGGCTTTTTTAATCATTTTTATTACTTTTTGGGGGATGGAGTTTATGGCATGGTTCACACACAAGTTTGTGATGCATGGTTTTTTATGGTCCTTACATGAAGACCACCATGCGCACAATAAAGACTCATTTTTTGAGAAAAATGACGCATTTTTCCTAATTTATGCAATTCCTTCTTGGCTGTGTATTATGTTAGGATCTATGTTCTCATTATGGACTGTAATGTATATTGGTTTTGGAATTCTAGCATATGGAATTGCTTACTTTTTAGTGCATGAAATCTTTATACACCAAAGACTAAAATGGTTTAAAAAGAGTAACAACGCCTATTTAAGAGCAATTCGAAGAGCGCACAAAATACACCACAAACACTTAGGAAAAGAAAAAGGAGCTTGTTTTGGAATGTTAGTGGTTCCTGTAAAGTACTTAAAACAGGAATTCAAACAAATGAAAGCCTAATTTTTAATATAATTTATAAGTTAATTACGTTTATTCTTTACAATATCAATTCGAAACACCTGATGCAGATGATCCCAAAACTCTTAAAAGAAACTTGTTTTCGAAATTATATGCTAAGCGTATCTAAATGTATAATACCACTTTCTTTATGAAAAAGGCAATCGTAATAGGTGCTGGAATCGCTGGAATTGCATCGGCAATCCGATTAAGAAACAAAGGATTTGAAGTCCAGGTATTGGAGAAAAACACCTATCCTGGTGGAAAACTCACACAAATTCATGGAAGTGGATTTCGATTTGATGCGGGGCCCTCTCTTTTTACAATGCCTAATTTAGTAACTGAACTTTTTGAGATTTCTGGTAAAAAAGCGAGTGATTATTTTAATTTTGAGCAACTAGACGTATTGTGTAATTACTTTTACGAAGATGGAACACGCATCTCTGCACATTCCGATATCAACCTCTTTGCGGACGAAATTGAACTTAAAACAAGCGATTCAGCAAAAAAGGTAAAACAACATCTTGCAAAAAGTAAATTTATATATCATGCTACAGAGGAACAGTTTTTAAGTAAATCTCTGCATAAAATAAGTTCTTTTCTTTCACTTTCTACACTTCGTTCTCTATTAAAGCTTCCCTTTTTGAATATTTTTAATTCGATGAATGCAGTAAACGAAAGTGCCTTTAAAGACTCTAAAACAATCCGACTATTCAATCGATATGCTACCTATAACGGCTCGAATCCTTACAAAGCTCCAGGAATATTAAATATTATTCCTCATCTTGAATTTGGCTTAGGCGCATATCTACCCAAGGGAGGAATGCACGAGATTACAAATAGCCTAGTGCATTTGGCGAAAGAGATTGGAATTGAATTTCACTTTAATCAGGAGGTAAAAGCTATTACAACAGGAGATAAACTTGTATCAGGTGTTGTTACAGCTTCTAAAAAGTACGCTGCTGATGTTATTATTTGCAATGCAGATATTCATACAGTATACGAAAAGCTTATCCCCTCCGCAAAAAAACTAAAAGAAGTAGACAAGCAAGAGCGTTCGAGCTCTGCTTTAATTTTCTACTGGGGCATCGATAAAGAGTTCCCGGAACTAGATGTGCATAATATCTTATTTACAGAAAACTATCAAAAAGAATTTGAACATATTTTTGACTCTAAAACAATCTATGAAGACCCTACTGTATACATAAACATTACAAGTAAGCGAATTAAAGAAGATGCGCCGAAAGGAAAAGAAAACTGGTTTGTAATGATAAATGTTCCCTCTGTATATGGACAAGATTGGGATGAAATGATTGCGCAAGCTCGGAAAAATATTTTGGCTAAAATTTCTAAAAATTTAGGAATCTCCATCGAAAACCTCATCGTATTTGAAGAACAGCTAACACCGCAACTCATCCAAGATAAAACATCTTCTTTCAAGGGTTCTTTATACGGAACTTCAAGTAATAACAGATTTGCTGCCTTTTTCCGTCACAAAAACTTTTCTTCTCAATATAAAAATCTTTATTTTTGTGGAGGAAGTGTGCATCCAGGTGGAGGAATCCCTTTGGCTCTTAACTCCGCAAAAATTATTGAAAAATTAATTAAATGATAAAAAAAATTTCCATAGAAAATCGATGGATTGGGCTTTTGCTTTTATTCCATTTTTTTGGATTGCTAGGAATGTCCTTCGCGGCGTATAAGAATCTATTTTTAACACTTACACCGCTTAACTTGCTGCTTACTTTGCTTGTCTTTTTTAAATTAAACAAAGATTTCAGTACAAAATTTATTATGCTTTCACTTCTAATTTTTTTAATTGGATTTTCAGTAGAAGCCATTGGAGTTGCAACAGGAGTTTTATTTGGAAACTATACCTACGGCGGTGTATTTGGCTATAAGCTTTTTGAAACACCCATATTAATTGGTGTCAACTGGTTATTTTTAGCATTCAGCACCTATGGTGTTGTACAATATTTTACAAAAAAAGCATATTGGCTAGTGCTACTTCCTCCAGTATTAATGACGGCTTTAGATTTTTTAATAGAACCCATAGCAATGAAACTTGGCTTTTGGAGTTGGGAAAATGATGTCATACCGCTACAAAATTATGCTATGTGGTTTGCAACTAGCGCTGTAATTCATAGCCTAATTTACTTTTTTAGACCACAAATAAACTCGAAAATAAGCTTTGTTATTATTAGTTTGCAACTGCTCTTTTTTGGGACACTTCACCTACTCGTTCAGTAGTGAAATCAGAATACGTTTATTATAATCGCAAGACATCAGGACGCTGCTTTTACTGAAATTACCCTATATTTCGATTACCATATAGTGATACAATAAAAAGCTTTACTTTTTAAGTAGGGTTTTATTAATTTTTTTTATCAAGCCGGGACCTTCGTAAATAAAACCAGTATAAATTTGAACTAAATCTGCACCCGCGTTAATTTTCTCTAAAGCATCTTCAGCGGAATGGATTCCTCCGACTCCAATAATTGGAAATGACTTGTTTGATTTTTCTGACAAATATTTAATCACCCTAGTGCTTTTATCCTTTATCGGTTGCCCACTTAATCCACCATTACCTATTTCTTCTAAACGTTCTTTAGATACTTTTAAATGGTCTCTAGAGATGGATGTATTGGATGCAATTATACCATCAATCTTGGTTTCTGCTACCAAATCTATAATTTCATCTAGTTGTACGGTATTCAAATCTGGTGCGATTTTTAATAAGATTGGCTTTTTTATTTTAAAGCGATGGTTCTCTTTCTGACATTCTGAAATTAACGCCAACAAATACGCTTTATCCGTTAGCTTCGCGTCACTGGCAACATTTGGGCAGCTCACATTCAAGACAAAGTAATCTACAAATGGATGTAATTCTCTGAAAACAGCTAAATAATCTAAAGTATATGCTTCTGGATTTGTATCTGTATTTTTACCAATATTCCCCCCAATAATTACTTTATGTTTATTTCTTTTTAAATTTTTGATAATTGCGGCTACTCCATCATTATTGAAGCCCATTCGGTTGATAATTCCATGATCTTCTTTTAATCGAAAAAGTCTTTTCTTTGGGTTCCCAGTTTGTCCTTTTGGCGTCACTGTACCAATTTCTATGAAACCAAAACCAAAATTAGCTAATTCATTGTATAGTACTGCATTTTTATCAAATCCCGCAGCCAAACCAACTGGGTTCCTAAAGTGTAAACCGAACAGATTTCGTTCTAATTTTTTGTCGTTTATTTGATATAAACTTCTAAATATTCCCGCTACAAAAGGTAACTTACATAAAATCCTGATTAAAGAAAAGGTAAAATAATGTACTTTTTCTGGATCAAATAAAAATAAAAACGGTCGAATTATTAATTTATACACGCAACTATGTTGTTTTTTTATTCATACAAGTATTTGATAATTACAGGACTATGAATATATTATAAGCTTCATTTTATCTCAATACAGCTTGCAAATTCTTTTCAAATGTTTGCTGTAGTTTTTGCATTACTTTATCAATTTGTTTGTCCGTTAGTGTTTTGGTCTCATCCTGAATTAGAAAACTAACCGCATACGACTTTTTCCCTTCTGGCAATTTATCTCCTTCATAAACATCAAATAAATCTACTTCCTTTAGTAAAATCTTTTCTGACTGAAATGCCAAATTATAAAGCTCTTTAAACTCTATTTTAGAATCTAACAACAATGCTAAATCACGCTTTACCGCTGGAAATTTAGGCAAATCAACTACTTTTATATTCTTGTTTCCCGTCAGCTTTAAAATAGTTCCCCAGTTAAAGTCAGCGAATAAAACATTTTGCTTAATTCCAAATTCTTTCAAAAGACTTCCTTTTACAACTCCCAAGTCTACCAGCTTCATTTTGCCTAAACTCAACGTAATTCCTTCCGAGAAGATATCTTGTTTTGTTGGAGATGACTTTAACGCAGTCATTCCTAAACGCGTAAGCACATTGTTAACAATACCTTTTACATAGAAAAAATCAACTATTCTATCATCATTACTCCAACTTTCACTGGTTCTACTACCTGTAAGAAATAATGTAAGATGCTTGTCCTCTTGGTACTTTTCATTAAACTTATGATACGTTTTCCCAAATTCATAAAATTTTAAGGAATTATTTTTTCTATTGATATTATAGGAAACAGACTCTAATCCACTAAATAACATCGATTGACGTAGTACTTTTAAATCGTTACTAAGTGGGTTTAGCATTGCTACGTTTGCAGCTTCGTTTATGTTTTCTGACAATGCACTGTATGCCGGTTTTGTCAAAGAATTTGCCATTGTTTCATTAAACCCTAAAGAGGTCAGCTGATTAGCTATCGTACTCTCAACTTTGGTATCTTTATTGGAATCAAAAGAAATAGAGGTATTTAACTTGTGAGAAAACTCAATATTATTATAACCATATACCCTTAAAATTTCCTCGATAATATCTGCTTCTCGCTGGACATCTGTTCTATAAGAAGGAATTGTTAAACCTAAGCCACCTTCTGTTTCACTGTTAATTTTAATCTCCAAGGACGCTAAAATTTTCTTAATAGTTTCTTTTGGAATTTCTTGACCGATTAAACGATATGCGTTTTCGTAGGAAAAAAACACTTGATAGTCTTCAATTTTTTCTGGATAAAAATCAGAAATGTCAGACCCCATTTTTCCACCTGCATACTCCTCTATCAAGAGCGCTGCTCGTTTTAAAGCATATTTAGTTAAATTGATGTCTATTCCCCTCTCAAAACGAAAAGAAGCATCTGTATTTAACGCATGTCTCTTTGCTGTCTTTCTTACGGATACCGCATTGAAATAAGCACTTTCTAAGAAAATTGAAGTAGTTTGTTCCGTAACTCCAGATCCACTCCCTCCAAAGACACCTGCAATACAGAGCGGTGTAGAATCTGCGTCGCAGATCATAATATCTTCTGAAGACAAGACTCTTTCAACACCGTCTAACGTGGTGAACTTTGTTCCTTCCTTTAGTGTTTTAACCAGAACCTTATTTCCTTTTATTTTTTGAGCATCAAAAGCGTGCAGTGGTTGCCCTAATTCGTGTAAAACATAGTTTGTAATATCTACGATATTATTTTTTGGGGTCAGCCCGATAGCTTTTATTTTATTTTGAATCCATTTAGGTGAAGCTTTAATCTTTACGTCTGTAATAGATATTCCGCAATACCTCAGCGCTTGTTCTTTTTTATCCACCTCCACATCAAAACGAAGTGTTCTCTCGTCTACATGAAAATTACTTACTGAGGGAGAAATCAACTCTAAATTGATGTCCTGTTGCATTAAACCTGCACGCAAATCTCTGGCCACTCCAAAATGACTCATAGCATCGGATCTATTGGGGGTTAAACCAATTTCAAAAATTTCATCAACCTCGATATTGAAAACCGCTGCCACTGGAATACCCGGCTTCAAAGCAGCATCCATAACCATTATTCCGTCATGGCCAGCACCTAAACCTAGCTCATCTTCAGCACAGATCATACCAAAACTTTCTTCGCCTCTAATCTTCCCTTTTTTTATTTTAAAACCTTCACCTTGTTTATCATACAGAGTGGTGCCAATTGTTGCTACAGGCACTTTCTGTCCAACTGCTACATTTGGAGCCCCACAAACAATTTGAACAATTCCATCAGTCCCTAAGTCCACGGTTGTTACCTTTAATCGATCTGCATTGGGGTGTTGGATACAGGTTAAAACTTCACCAACAATGATCCCTTTTAAAGCTCCTTTGATCGATTCTTTTGTCTCAATACCCTCTACTTCTAGACCTAAATCAGTGAGTAATTCTCCTGTTTTTGTTGCCTCCCAGTCTATTTGTAAAAATTGTTTAAGCCAATTGTATGATATCTTCATAATCTCTTTTATAGATTTTCAAGGCAAATTTAACCAATTTTTGCCGATTACATAAGTAAAAGCACTGTTAATGAACTGGTAATATTTAAATATTTGGTGAGAATTAAATTCTAAATTTACTTCGCTTAAAAAATAGTTGCTAAAGAATACTAAAATATAAATTAAATCAAAAGAAATGGAAGTAATATTTTCATAAGTAAACTGCACATCTCACAAAAATCATAGTATATCGCGCATCTAAAAAAAACAACTTCAAATTTAAGCATATTTCAATGCATAAATAGTGCTGGTTCTAGAAACAGAAATGTCGGAAAATTAAGTAAAAAGTCGTTTCTCTACTTTTTTAAATAGTAAAAAATAAAGATTTCCAAAGATAATTCCTACTGCAATACCTACTGCAATATCTATGGGAAAATGAACTCCTAAATACATCCTACTGTATGAAAAAACGATGGGAAAAAGCAAAATGGCATAAATATATTTGTAGTACTCCCTAAATAAAAGAACTACAAAAACGGTAAAAAAGGTTGAAGTGGTTGCATGACCCGACATAAAACTATAGCTCTGTGGATTTATTAAAGTTCGTAGAAAGTATTTTATTTCAGGATCATTATTCGGTCTTAATCGCTCAAATGAATTTTTAATTAAATTCGTAAACTGATCAGAAAATGCAACCAATAAAATCATAACAAGCAATGCAAATCCTCCTCGTTTCCATCCAAAAGTTTTAAACAACAAATAAATAATAAAGACAAATAAGGGGCTCCAACTCATCTGATTGGTAATTGTTAACCATAAAAAATCCCAAGACTCGCTTCCTAAATTATTAAGGTAGGTCAATAACGCCTTATCTTTTTGAATAATATCTAACAAATTATTTACTTATTTTTAAAATTTCTAACTCAAAAACTAAATCTGATTTCGCAGGAAATGGTCCAAATTTATTATTTCCAAAACCAATCATATAAGGAATAAATAAACGCGCTTTTTCGCCTTCTTTTAGAGATAAAAGACCCTCTTTCAAACCACTAATCATTGGTCTTGAAGTGTCGTTTAAATCAAAAACAGTAGGTTTTCCAACATCTTCAGAAGATTTTACTCTTTTTCCATCTGCCGTAAAAACAGTATAGTTCGCAGTAACTGTTTGAGAGGCTAATATGCGCTTTCCAAAAGTTTCTTTTAACTTTAAAATTCTTAACCCAGTTCCTGTTTTTCGTGCTTTCGCTTCGTTTTTTTCTTTTAAAAAAATAATTTTCTTCTTTAAATACCTAGCATATCTTTTTTCCTCCGCAATTTCTTCTTTGGCTTCCAATTCTTTTACTCTGCTTTGCTCAGCACTCTTAAATTTACGCTCTTCAGTATCGAAAACTACTGCTGCATTAAAATTCTTTGCTGCAGCACCAATCCTTATAATTTCAACAGTATTGATCGTATCATTCTTTACAATTTTATTGACAGTAGACATTCTTAAAGAGGTTATTGCCTTTTTTAACTCCAAAGAATCCGTATGCTTTTTTTGCAGTTCTTTTCGCTCTAGTGAATTTATAATCGTTTTGCCAAATACACTGTGTTTACCATTCAAATGAGGAATTGCCCTATGCGTAATAAAAAACTGACTATTATTTGTTGCCTTGCCACCATTAGCCATGGAAAACACTCCTTGATCGTCATGTTTATACATTAAATCTCCATCCTCATTTATTGGGAATTCATCCGTAAATACATATCCAGCACTTTTTTTTCCTTCCGAGCTAAAACCGCCTCCCTGAATTACAAAATTAGGAACAACCCTATGAAAAAGAATGCCTTCATAAAAGTTTTTTCCTTTTAAAGAGTCTAAAAGTTTACTATTAGTACCCTCAACTAAAGCCACAAAGTTGGCAACAGTTTTGGGTACTTTTTCAGGATATAGTTCTAATAAAATATTTCCTTTATTCGTCACAATTTCTGCATACATCCCTTTTTTTAAGTCTTTATACTTTGAGGGGATACAAGAAATAAATACACTGAAAAACAAAGAGACACAAAGCAATTGTTTCATCTTCTTATTTTAAAACTTCTAATAGTTCAACTTCAAATATTAAGGTAGAAAAAGGCTTGATATCTAGCCCTTTTTGTTGCGCACCATATGCTAATTCTTGGGGTATAAAGAATTTATATTTTGAGCCTTGATTCATCAACTGAACTCCTTCTGTCCAACCTTTAATTACTTGGTTTAAACCAAAATCAGCGGGAGTTCCTCTATCTACAGAACTGTCAAACACCTTGCCTTCTATATTGGTACCATGGTAGTGCACTTTTACGCGCGTAGCCGGTCCTGCTGGCTTTTCACCAGAACCCTCTTTCATGACGCTATACTGCAAACCACTTGCCGTCGTTTGTATGCCTTTCTTTGATTTATTAGCTGCTAAAAAATCTTCTCCCGCCTTTTTGTTTTCACTAAAATTAGCTTCGGCTAATTCCGCAGCCTTATCTTGCCGCTCTTTCATTGTAGCCTGCTGCTTCTTTTGAAAATATGAACTCAAAACCTTCTGAATCTCTTTCGCTTCAATTAATAGATTGGTAGAATCCAATCCATTTCTAATCCCTTGATTTAGAAGTGTCTTATTTACCTCATTAAAATTCGATTTTAACTGACTAGACATGCTCAATCCTACGGCATAACTCACAGAATCTAATTCTGTTTCTAATGATTTTACATCTTTTACTTGATTTCCACAAGAAAACATGGTTGCTGTTATTGCTACTACTACTAAATTTTTTACTACTTTCATTGTTACTTAGTTTAATTTATTATGTTTAATAATGTTACTTTACTCTTGATTGTTGTGTGCATTCCTATTTTATTTCCATCTCCTAAAATACCAAAGGCATTGTAAGACGGAATTACAAATATAACTGTTTCTCCGACTTTCATCAACTTTATTCCTTGCTGAATTCCGGAAATAAAATCCTCCTGATCCACCTTATATTTTTTAACTCCTAAGACAAACTTACTATAAATAATGCTATCATTTAAACTTCTAATATCATATTGAAACGCTACAGTATCCCCTGTTTTTGGAGTTGGCACTTGGCTTTCTATTTTAGTTTCGTACGCATACCAAAACCCATTTGTCGATATTTCATAATTTATTAAACTGTCTTTTGAAATAAAGTCAAGAATTTCAGTTTCTTCCCTTTCTATCAACTGCTTGGAAGTTTTAACGTTTGTTTGTATACTTGTTGCCGATGGTTTTGGATTTATAGGTCTTCTAGGCTGAGAATTTGAACAACTTAGCAGGGTGAAAAAACAAAAAATAACAAAAAACTTATGCATCATAAGAAGCATTTAATTCATTCGTATACGTGGGTAAAAGACTTTTAAAATATTTAATAGTAGTTTCCAAATCTCCGTCAAACTTGCCTCCTGCTGCATTGTCATGACCACCCCCATCAAAATGGTTTCTAGAAAATTGATTTACAGAAAAGTCTCCTTTAGACCTAAAAGATATTTTAATTATTTTTTGTTCTGCATCTTCAATGAAAATGGCTGCAAAAATAATCCCTTTTAACGAAAGTGCGTAGTTCACGACCCCTTCTGTATCTCCTTTTTGAAAATCAAACTTATTTTTCTCAGCTTCTGACAGCGTAATAAAAGCCGTTTTATGTTCTGGAAATATTTGGAGGTTGCTTAAAGCTTGTCCTAATAGTAATAACCTTCCGTACGAATTAGCGTCATACACCTTGTTGTGAATAATGTCGTTCTGGGCACCCTTGTCTATTAAATCTGCAATAATTCTATGTGTTGTGCTCGTAGTAGATCTAAATCGAAAAGAACCTGTATCTGTCATAATCCCTGCATATAAACAGGTAGCAATAGCAGTGTCTATTAAATTTAAATCGTTGTTCATCTCAATAAATTGGTAAACCATTTGGCAAGTAGAACAAATAGTAACGTCAGAAAACATATATTTTACATCATCGGGTTGCTGATGATGGTCTATCATTACAAAATCGTTAGGATATTTTTCTAAATTCTTCTGCATGTCTGCACCTACTCTATGTAAGGTATTAAAATCTAATAGAAATATGATTTCTGAGGCAAGAATCGCTTTCTGAGATTGCGTATTTTGCCAATCAAAACGATAGGTGGTTTCAGAACCTGGCATCCAATGCAAAAAGTCTGGATATTCATTAGGCACCACTACCGTTGCCTGATGTCCCTTTTTATCGAAATAGTGCTTGAGGCCTAATGTAGCACCCATTGCATCTCCATCTGGATTTCTATGGCCGACTATTACAATATTTCTTGGGGTTCCAAGAAAGCTTTTTAATTCTTCAATTCCTTTTAAAATCATAAGATGTAAATATACAATTTATTAATATTGTTCAAAATATAATTTGGGTTACATTTGGGAAAACCACAAATAGTTTAGTAGAGAAAAAGCGTACAAAACCACCATGCAAATGCGAGGAAAACACAATAAACTGTTGCAGGAATTATTTCAAGTATATCGGTAGTCCTTTATTCATATTAAAAAGTGTATTTTTGCCAAAAAATTTAAAATACGATGTCAACAAATAGAACATTTACAATGCTTAAACCAGATGCTGTAGAAAACGGTCACACTGGTGCAATTTTAGACAAAATTAATGCTGCAGGATTTAGAATTGTAGCCTTAAAAAAGACCCAAATGACAAAAGCAAATGCAGAAGCTTTTTATGCTGTGCACAATGAGCGTCCGTTTTTTGGTGAATTAGTTGAATTTATGACGCGTGGACCCGTAGTTGCAGCCATTCTTGAAAAAGACAATGCTGTAGACGATTTTAGAACATTAATAGGTGCTACCAATCCAGCAGATGCTGCCGAAGGAACCATTAGAAAGTTATATGCAACCTCTATGGGAGAAAATGCAGTACACGGATCTGATTCTGACGAAAATGCTCAAATTGAAGGAAACTTTCACTTTTCTGGAAGAGAGCAATTTTAAGGATTAAAAAATCTTAAAAATACTTTGTAAAAATCGCGACTTTATTGTTGCGATTTTTTTTTGACTTTTATATGCACCTCCATGATTTTGATTAAAAAAAACAAGTAGGAGTTTGGTCGCTATTTTTGTATTTACTTTAATAATATAGATAAAACAAAAGATAATACGCCACTTACATGCGCTAAACCAGCATCAGTTTAGAGATTACTTCCTCTCCTATTTCCTCATTCATCATTTTAATAATTTTTTCCTTACCATAACTAAGTTCTTCTCGTAAAACAGAAGACGTTAAGTGGATTAGTAATGTTTTGTTCTGTAATTTAACGGCGCTTGTGTGCGTAGCAACTCCAGGACCCATCATTTTATTCCAAGTTTCTTCAATCTTAATTTTCTGCATTCCCTTTGTCAAATTATTTTCTTTGATAAAAAGCTGCATTAAATCTTCTATAGAAAAGGAATCATTTTCTCTTTTTGACATCTTTTATTATTTGTCTTACTTCTTTAAAATACTATCTAAAGCTTAAAAATTTTATAAGGCTTATTACTTTGCTTTACAATATTCTCTGTTCTGTCTGAGTGCGTGTCTGTAATAAAAATCTGACCAAACTCGTCATTATTTACTAAATTAATAATTTGCAACACACGACTCTCATCTAACTTATCAAAAATATCATCGAGCAGTAAAATTGGAACTAAATTTGATTGTTGCTTTATAAATTCAAATTGAGCAAACTTCAAAGCAATTAAATACGATTTTTGTTGTCCCTGAGAACCAAATTTTTTGATTGGATATTCACCTATTTCAAAACTTAAATCGTCTTTATGAGTGCCCGCCGTTGTGTACTGCAAAATTTTATCCTTCTCCAAAGATTTTTCCAATAAATTTTTCATCGAAAATTCATTTAGTTGGCTCTTATAAACCAAATCAACCCGCTCCTTGTCGTTCGAAATTATTTGATACTTTTCATTAAATATAGGAATAAATTTTTCAAGAAACGCCTTTCTTACCTCATAAATTCTGGTGCCGTATTCCGAAAGCTGCTCATCATACACACTTAAATTTAAAGCATCAAAAGTTCTATTTGCAGCAAAATACTTCAACAAGGCATTTCGCTGACTTAATATCTTATTATATGCTAATAAATCTAATAGATACTTCTTATCCTGCTGCGAAATAACTCCATCAATAAATTTCCTTCGCGTATCACTGCCGTCAGTAACCAAATCTCTATCTGCAGGTGAAATAATGACCAAAGGCAATTGACCAATGTGTTCTGAAAATTTTTCATAGATCGTTCCGTTTCGCTTTAAAACTTTCTTTTGTCCCTTCTTTAAACTGCAAACAATTTTTTCATTTCTATCCTCTATTATATAGTCCCCTTCTACCATAAAAAAGGAAGCACCATGTCTAATATTTTGAATTGCTACCGAATTAAAGTAACTTTTAGCGAAAGAAAGATAATAAATAGCATCTAAAATATTGGTTTTCCCAACCCCATTATCTCCTACAAAACAATTTATTTTATGCTGAAAATCAAAAGATTGCGCTTCTAAATTCTTGAAATTTACTAAAGATATTTTTTTCAAATACATGATGAGAGCGTGTTGTTTAAAACGATTTGCAAATTATTGAAAATTTTGCAAATTATCTGCTTTTAAAATCCAATAAAAAAAACTATTTTTGTCACCACTAATTTTCAAGAAAACATGGCTACATACAAGAAAAAATATAAAGCAGAAGGTAAAAAAGAGCAACAAGAAGTAGACGAATCTCAATTCGAAACTGCAGGTGTTCTAAATACTTTAGAAGAAACAGCGTCAAAATCAGAACAATGGATTGAGAAAAACAGCAAACCATTATTCACTGCTTTAGTGGCAGTAGTTGTGGTCTTTTTATCATTCTTGGGGTATACTAAATATATTTCGGAGCCCAATGAGCTTGAAGCGGCAAATGAATTAGCATTTCCAAGAAAATTTTATGACCAAGCATCGAAAGCAGGTTCTGGAATAGATTCTCTATTAACATTAGGTTTAGAAGGTGCAGACGGAAATTATGGTTTTTTAGACATTGCATCTGCTTACAGCGGAACAAGTGCAGGAAATTTAGCAAACTACTATGCAGGGGTTTCGTATTTGGAAATGAAACAATATGACAAAGCAATTGAATATTTAGAAAATTTTGATTCTGAAGATGAAATGTTAGGTCCTGTGGCTTTAGGTGCCGTGGGTGACGCTTTTGCGGACATCGACCAAGGGCAACAAGCTTTGGAGTATTACGAGAAAGCAGCAGCTAAGAAAAAGAACGGTTTTACGGCTCCTTTATATTTGTACAAAGCCGGAATGACCGCCATGGGATTAGAAAAATTCGGAAAAGCAGCGACCTTGTTTACAAAAATAAAAGAAAACTATCCAACATCAGAACAAGCTAAAGATGTTGAGAAATTTATAAATGCTGCTACCTACGCTAAAAAATAGGGTTCAGTCTGTAGAGTTGCAGCTGGCAGTAGCTTATTATTTATTGAAAATTGAATACTCAATACTGATTTAAATGGCAACAACAAATTTATCTTATTACGATAAAACAACAATCCCAAATGCGAAGTCTTTTCGATTTGGGATTGTTGTTTCTGAATGGAATCCGGACATCACTAGAAGCCTTGAAAAAGGAGCCACAGAAACCTTACTAAATTGTGGGGCGCTCAAAAAAAATATTATTTCCTGGGATGTGCCCGGAAGCTTTGAGCTTGTTTATGGTTGTAAAAAAATGATCCAATCCCAAAAAGTAGATGCAATTATTGCCATTGGAAACGTGATTCAAGGAGAAACAAAACATTTTGATTTCGTTTGTGAAGGAGTCACCCAAGGTATTATCGATTTAAACGTGAAGCATGATGTCCCCGTTATATTCTGTGTCCTAACGGACAACACAAAACAACAATCATTAGATCGTGCTGGAGGAGCTCTTGGAAATAAAGGTATCGAATGCGCAGTTGCCGCTATAAAAATGGCAGCATTGAAAAATATTGATCGTAAGAGTGAAAGCATCGGTTTTTAATAGATACTGTTTTAGACTGGCTTTGTATTTTTCGAGAACGATCAACTCGCAGACTTAATTTGTATTCCAGCAGGTCGTGATTTTAAAGTCTTGTATACTTTGGGAATACTTTTAACATCATTTTTAGTAAGTTTCCTTTAAATACTTTAAATTTGATTCGTTTTTATTAGGCGCATACAATTGGGTATACTCTTACATTTAGGTATCAATTTTTTATCATATTATGGGATTTTTAAAACGTACAAACAAGAAATTTGACTACCAACCTCGCTATTATAAGGGAGAAGGGAGTCCCTTTAAAATAGAACACAAATTAGATCAGTTTAGAACTACTGCCGGAAAAAATAAGGGTATTAAAGGAACGCTTGGAGACGCTATTAACGATCTTAAAGCTTCAGATAAAAACACCAATAAATCACTTTTAATAATTATTAGTATTTTAGTATTCATTTGTCTTTACATCATAGATTTCGATCTGTCCATATTTATAAATAAGTAATGTCCGATATCATTCAACTTTTACCAGATCATGTAGCAAATCAAATTGCTGCAGGAGAGGTAGTACAACGCCCTGCATCTGTTGTAAAAGAATTAATAGAAAATGCTATTGATGCGGGCGCAACAAATATAAAATTACTTTTAAAAGATGCCGGTAAAACACTTATTCAAGTAATTGATGACGGTAAAGGCATGAGCGCTACAGATGCTCGTATGAGTTTTGAACGCCATGCAACCTCAAAGATTCAGAAAGCTGAGGACCTATTTAATTTGAGCACCAAAGGGTTTCGTGGGGAGGCTTTGGCTTCTATTGCAGCCATTTCCCATGTAGAATTAAAAACAAAACCGGCAGAAGATGAGTTAGGAACGGGTATTAAAATTGAGGGAAGTAAAGTAATTTCACAAGATTTTATTTCTACAGGCAAAGGAACTAGCTTCGCTGTAAAGAACTTATTCTATAACATCCCTGCAAGAAGAAATTTTTTAAAATCAGACACGGTAGAAACACGCCATATTATTGACGAGTTTCAACGCGTTGCACTAGCCCATCCCGATATTTCTTTTTTATTGCACCACAATAATAATGAAGTATACCACCTTAAACAGGGAAATTTACGGCAGCGTATTGTTGCTGTTTTTGGAACTAAAATGAATGAAAAATTAGTTCCTATTAACGAAAAAACAGATCTTGTTAGCATACAAGGGTTTATTGCAAAACCAGAATTCTCTAAAAGAAAAAGAGGGGAGCAATTCTTTTTTGTAAACAATCGATTTATTAAAAGCTCTTACTTAAACCATGCTGTAGTTAGTGCGTTTGACGGTCTGTTAGAGTCTGGAGCGCATCCTTCTTACTTTTTGTATTTAACCGTTCCTTCAAGTTCGATAGATATTAATATACACCCTACAAAAACAGAAATTAAATTTGACAATGAGAAAGTATTGTATGCCATCTTACGAGCAACTGTAAAACACAGTTTAGGACAATACAACGTGGCACCTGTTTTAGACTTTAATAGAGATGCTGGTCTGGATACTCCTTATAGCTTTCAACCCAATTCAAAAACAACTGCAATTCCTAAAATTTCTGTAGATCCAGATTTTAACCCTTTTAAAGAGGAGTTCCAAAAAGAAATTAACTTTCCCTTTAAAAGAGAAAAACAAACGCAAAGTTGGGAATCTCTCTATACCGATGTTGATACTTCTGATGCAGGACAGAGCGCCAGCTTGTTTGAACACCTAGAAGAAGAAAAAACACAAAAAACATTTCAAATTCAGCGCAAATACGTAATGAGTTTGATAAAGTCTGGAGTCGTCTTAATTAACCAGTCTTTAGCACACCAGCGAATTCTATACGAGCAATTTTTAGAGAGTATCACCGTCAAGGAAGCAAATAGTCAGCAGTTATTATTTCCTGTACAAATATCATTTTCATCTGCAGAAATAGAAATGATTTATACCATAAAAACAGAATTAGAAAATGCTGGATTTTCTTTTGACGAATTTACTAAAGACAGTGTTACTATTAAAGGAATTCCTGTCTCGGTAACGGAAAGTAAGATTTCTATTATTTTGGAAGAATTGTTAAATGATATGAACCTAGAAGTACCAGATGCAAGTTTTTCTCATTTTGATGTAATGGCCAAATCATTTTCGAAAACATTGGCAATAAAAACAGGTACTCGGTTGTCTGAAAAAGAACAAGAAAGTTTGGTAAATGATTTGTTCTCTTGCAAAGAACCTACGATTTCCCCTTTTGGAAAAGCGAGTTTTAAAACACTTACACTGCAACAAATTGATCACCTATTTAATAGTTAATTATGAATAAACTTACTGATGGTATCAAACATCTAATTATAATAAATGTAATCCTATTCATAGCTCCCCAGCTTTTGCAATTGGATGTTACCAATATTTTAGCCTTGCATTTTCCTGAAAATGGGAATTTTGGTTTTTGGCAATACATTACACATATGTTCATGCATGGGAGTTTTTCTCATATCCTGTTTAATATGTATGGCCTTTGGGCATTTGGTGCCCCTTTAGAGCAAATGTGGGGGAAAAAAAAATTCTTATTCTTTTATTTTTCCGCGGGACTTGGTGCCGGTCTAATTTACACACTTGTAAATTATTATCAATTCAATGGAATTTTTGACCTTTTTATCAATGCAGGTTTAAGCAACTCCGAAGTCATTGCGATATTAGAAAAAGGAAGTTCTGCAGGATTTAATTTAAAAGGTGCCATTACACAAGCAGACTTTGATAAAATCTACATGCTATACCATACGCCTGCTGTAGGTGCGTCAGGTGCGGTTTATGGAGTCTTGGCAGCTTTTGGTCTGTTTTATAAAGATGCAAAACTCGCACTGATTTTTTTACCAATCCCAATCGCAGCAAAATATTTTATTCCTGTAATGATTTTAGGAGATCTGTTTTTTGGCGTAACTAAATATTCAGTTGGTAATATTGCACATTTTGCGCACATTGGAGGAGCTTTAATTGGATTTATTATTGCCTATTACTGGAAAAAAAATCAATTTAAAACCAACTAATGAATTTTATACAAAACCTAAAACACAAGTATAAAACAGGTAGCATAATTGAAAAATTAATTTATATTAATGTCACTATTTTTGCCTGTACATTGTTAATCACTTTATTTCAAAGCTTGTATCAGCAAGAGCAAAACCTTATCGTCCAATGGTTTTCATTAGATGACAATTTCAGTGAATTTATAGGAAAACCGTGGTCTATTATTTCTTACGGGTTTTTACATGCAAACTTTATCCATTTAATTTTTAACATGATTACGTTGTACTTTGTTGGCAACCTTTTTATTCAATATTTCACACAAAAACAAACCTTAAATTTTTATCTTTTAGGTACATTTTTTGGTGGGGTTTTATTTATTTTGAGTCAAAGCTACTTTCCATTATTCGAAGGAAGAAATAGCACTTTAGTTGGCGCATCTGCAGGGATTTCTGCTATTTTTATAGGGATTTCAACCTACATGCCAAATTATGAGTTAAAAATTAGATTTATTGGTTTTGTGAAGCTTTGGTATTTGGCGGCTATTTGGTTGACTTTTGATATTATTGGCCTTGTGGGTCCAAACGCTGGAGGAAGTTTCTCTCATCTTGGAGGAAGTTTGTTTGGGTTTTTATATGTAAATCAGGTAAGTACAAAAAAAACAAGATTCTTTGAAATAATTTCAGCCCTCTTCAATACCAAAAAAAACAATCTAAAAACAGTCTATAAGTCAGCCAATAAAAAAGAGGATCCCCGAAAATCTAAAGGAGTGCATCAAGAAAAAATAGACCGTATCTTAGATAAAATCAGTAAATCTGGATACGATACACTTACGCAGACTGAAAAAGAATTTTTATTCAAACAGGGAAAATAGTAGATGAAAAATTTAAAGTTTTTAGACCGCATCTTCTTCCTAATCAATTCATTACTAGCTACGCTGCTATTATTGTCGTTCTTATTGCCTTACGTTTCGCCAAAGTCCATTCCAGAATTCACCATTTTAAGTCTTTTTGTTCCCGCATTACTGTTGGTTAATATCGCTTTCACTATTTATTGGTTGACGAAATTAAAGAAGCAATTTATGCTCTCTTTTCTTGTTTTAATAGCGGGATGGTTCTTTGCAAGTCCATTATATAAAATCTCTGGCGGTACCTCTTCTCTTAACTCCGATTTAAAAGTGATGAGTTTTAATGTAAAAACATTTGACCTCTTCAAGGGCAGTAGCAAACAAAAGAACATACAAGACGGTTTTAATTTTATAACGCAACAAGATCTTGATGTGCTGGTAATCCAAGAATATTATGAACTTAAAAAAAATAAATTTTCTTACCCCTATCAGTACATAAAACTGAGATCAAAGCAAAGTAAATATGGCATGGCGATTTATTCTAAATATAAAATTATTAATTCGGGTTCCCTAAATTTAGAAAGCACCGGTAACAATATTATATATGCAGACATCTTAAAGGAAAAGGATACCATCAGAATTTACAATGCACACTTTGAATCGTTGAAAATAAAACCAAATGAAGAAAATTTTGGGGAAGAAAATTCAGAGAAATTAATAAGTAGAGTCGCTAGTGCTTTTAAAAAACAAGCCAGCCAAACTGCACTATTTCTTGAGCATGAACGCCAATGGAAAGGTAAAAAAATTGTTTGTGGAGATTTTAATAACACGGCCTATTCTTGGATGTATCACGAAATTTCTAAAAATAAAACAGATGCTTTTATTGCCGCTGGAAAAGGGTTTGGCAAAACCTACAATTATTGGTTTCCATTGAGAATAGATTTTATTTTAACAGATGAAGCGGCAATTATAAATCAATTTATAAGCTACTCTGAAGTATATTCTGATCACTTCCCGATACGGGCAAAAATAAATTGGTAAATTGAAGGTATCGGGAGTGTTCAGTCGCTCCTGTAAAAAGCTAGATAATTTTTCAAAAAGTACTGTTTAAAGAAAATGAAGAAAATACCTATTTATTTTATGCCTGGGTTAGCTGCCGGTCCAGAAATCTTCGAAAACCTAGAGTTAGATTCTGAAAAATATACTTTTCATTATTTGCGTTGGATAGCTCCTTTGAGGGTAGACGAAAGTATCTCTAAGTATGCCTGCCGTTTGAGTGCAAATATAAAAGAGCAGAATCCTGTTTTAATAGGGGTCTCTTTTGGAGGAATCTTAGTTCAAGAATTGGCACCCTTTGTGCAACCCAGAAAAGTTATTATCATTTCTAGTATCAAAAGTCATGATGAATTGCCTTATAAATATAAAATTGCACGACATTCTAAAATCTATAAAATATTTCCATTAAAAATCATTGAAAACTTTGAAGATTACACTAAATACTTCTTAGGAAGTACACTAAGTAAAAAAGCAGTGCTGTATCAAAAATATTTATCCGTAAGAAATAAGAAATATTTAAAATGGTCGTTATCTGCTATGATTCATTGGAAACAAACCAACCCGATTGAAAATATTATCCATATTCATGGAACGAAAGACCCAATTTTTCCTATCAAAAATATTCAAAATTATATAGAAATTAAAGAAGGAACCCACATAATAATTTTATCAAAAGCGAAGAAGATAACTAAAATTATTGATACTATTTTATCTTGTTAATACTCTGCTCTTTTCTTACTTTAGTGCAACAAATAGACCTATGAAGTTTTTAAAACATATTATTTTTTTCATCTGTATTGGTATAATACCAGTACTCTTTTATAATGCCAGTCAAAAATCAGATTCAGATCCTGAAATACAAACACACCGTTCGTATAAAATAAAATCGATAAAGCTTCCTGACAGTATTAACTTAGCAGGAGAGCGAGTTCCTGTTGAAATAAACGATGTAAAAGAAAGAATGGAAAGAGAGCTCCTGGTGAACACTTATTGGCAGTCTAATGGAATCCTACTCCTAAAAAGAGCTCATAAATATTTCCCTATCATAGAGCCTTTGCTAAAAAAATATAATTTACCAGATGATTTTAAATTTCTAGCTTTAGCAGAAAGTGGCTTTACGGATGAAACCTCTTCTGCAGGAGCCGCTGGTATGTGGCATTTTATGAAAAGGACCGGAAAGGAATATGGTTTAGAAATAAACAACAATGTAGATGAACGTTACAATATTGAAAAAGCGACAGCGGTGGCTGCGGCTTACTTAATAAAATCAAAAGAACGCTTGGGGTCTTGGACATTAGCTGCTGCAGCTTACAATGCTGGAAATTATGGAATTTCAAAAAGACTTGCTGCTCAGCATGTAGACAACTATTATGATGCAAAATTACCAAATGAGACAGAGCGATATATTTTTCGAATTTTAGCTTTAAAGGAAATTATCTCAAACCCTAGAAAATATGGTTTTGTTTTTGATAAAAGTGATTTATATACTGTGGAGAAAACACGAACTGTCAAGGTAGATACTGCAATTACCAATATTACGCTATTTGCAGAAAAATTTGGAATTAATTACAAAGAGTTTAAAATTCACAACCCTTGGTTGCGTGAAAATAAACTACACAATAGAAGTCGAAAATTATATAAAATTAAAATACCCTTAAAATAATTAAGTTGCTTCTTCTTGGATGTTTTTTATAAATCCCTCCCTTAAATATTTGGTTTATTTTGTCTGCAGTACTTGAAAAAATACTGCATGTATACCTGTCTTGATTGCTTTTCACAGCACGGGATTTAGGACACCAAAAAAGCCTATCAACTAGTTGATAGGCTTTTAGATAAAAAATTAAATAGTAATAATATATAATTATATAACTCTTACGTTTACTGCGTTTAATCCTTTTCTTCCATCTTGCAAGTCAAATTCAACCTCATCGTTTTCACGAATTTCGTCTACTAATCCTGACACGTGCACAAAATGCTCTTCATTGTTTCCTTCTTCAGTGATAAATCCGAATCCTTTAGATTCATTGAAAAATTTTACGGTACCTTTATTCATTATAATAAAATTAAATATATTGTCTGTTTAATTACAAACAACATTTATTGAAGTGCAAAGATAATTCCAAAAAATTAATATTCCTATAATATATATTAATATATTATTGGGACTTTTTAATAACTAGCCATCAATGATTTTACACGATTAAATTCTTCTAGAATCTCTTTTAAAACAATTTTTACAGGTTTTATTTCATGGATTAAGCCTGCAATTTGACCGATTTCCAACTCACCATCTTCTAAATCGCCTTCAAACATTCCTCTTTTTGCTCTCGCCCTTCCTAAAAATTCTTTCAATTCTTCTTGCGTTGGTTTTGTGAGATATAGGGCTTGTACTTCGTCATAAAACTTATTTTTAATCAAACGCACTGGGGCCAGCTCCTTTAGCGTAAGTTGTGTGTCTCCTTCTTGCACCTCAACAATACTGTTTTTAAAATTTTGATGTGCAGAGGATTCGTTTGTTGCTGCAAACCTACTCCCTATTTGAACACCGTCTGCTCCTAAAACCATCGCAGCAAGCATCCCTCTTCCTGAACCAATTCCTCCTGCTGCGATCACAGGGATTTTAATCTGCTCCTTTACCATAGGTATTAGCGTAAACGTGGTCGTCTCCTCTCTACCATTATGCCCTCCTGCTTCAAAACCTTCACAAACGACAGCATCCACTCCTGCCAATTCTGCCTTTAAGGCAAATTTCACAGAACTAACAACATGCACCACTCTAATTCCGTTATTCTTTAAAGTTGCAGTCCAAGTTTTTGGATTTCCGGCAGAAGTAAAAACAATTTTCACTCCTTCTTCGATGATAATTTCCATGATTTTTTCAATATCAGGATATAACAAAGGTACATTCACACCAAAAGGTTTTTTTGTTGCTTTTTTACATTTTTGAATATGCGTTCTCAAAACTTCTGGATACATTGAACCCGCTCCAATGAGACCTAAACCACCAGCATTTGAGACTGCAGCAGCTAACTTATAGCCTGAAACCCAAATCATTCCCCCCTGAACAATTGGGTATTGAATATTGAATAATTTTATAATATTTTGTTGCATTTAATTTTTCACAAGTTTAAACGTTTTTTGCGAAGCTCCGTTTGTAACTTTAAGAATATAAATTCCAGCATTTAGAGCTGATACTTCAATTATATTGCTTTTTAAATTTACCTTTTCGGATACCTTACTTCCAAATAAATTATAGATTTTAATACTTAACCCAATGCTATTATTTTCATTTGTTTTTATTGTGAAGACATTGTTTACTGGGTTGGGAAAGATTGTTGTTGTATTCATAAAGTTTTCCTTATCAATATTTAAAACGGCTCGATATGCACTCTTAAAGTCCGGCACTCCATAACCATATTGTTCGTCTGGATTGTTATATCTATCTGCAGACGCTCGAATTAGTTGTCTAACTTCTGCACTCGTTAAATAAGGAAATGCTTGCCAAAAACAGGCTACAACGCCACTCATAACTGGAGAGGAAAAAGAAGTTCCATTTGAAGGTTTCGGCGATCCTGTTAAATGGTCAATTACAAAAACGTTTTCACCGTGCGCTAATACATCTGGTTTTATGCGATTATCTGCAGTTGGGCCAAAAGAACTAAAAGAGGCAATGTCTTCTAAGGCATCCACAGCACCCACTGTAAAAACACCAGCGGCATCTGCAGGAGCTCCCATATATTTCCAGGAGGAACTCCCTGAATTCCCAGCAGCATTTACAAGCATCATTCCGCGAGAAGCTCCTATTTCTGCACCTCGAGAAATAAAAGTCGTCTTCCCATCCATATCTTCATATGAATGATTGTAATTGGCATTATCAAAAGTTGTATACCCCAAAGAAGTATTAATTACATCTACTCCTAAACTATCCGCGCGTTCCGCTGCTTCTACCCATAAACTTTCCTCTAAAGGAACTTCATTAGCCACATCTTCCGATATAAACAAATAAAAAGACGCGTCAGTGGCAGTGCCTACAAAGACACCGTCTATATAACCAGCGATGTCAGATAAAACATTTGTACCGTGATTATTACCCGTATAAAAATTTGTACTTCTATTTACAAAATCATAGCCTCCTAAAATTTGACCATTGTCTCTTAATTTTTGGAATGCCAACAGTTCATTTACATTTGGAAAACCAGCATCTATTACGGCTATGTGCATTCCCGCACCTGTATATCCTTCTTGGTGTAAAAAGTCAGCATTCAACATTGTAACTTGAGTGCTAGTAGTGCCATAGTTATAGCTAGTTTTCATTGCTGCAAACTTATTCTTATTTTTTGAATGGGAAGAACGCTGAGCGCTTTTACCTATTGTATTTAAGCTCGTGTGCGCAAACTCAATTTGAGCTACAAAAGGAAAAATTGATGGTAAATTATTAATATCTTCTTGGGTTCCTTGCACATGTATTGCATTCAACCATTTTGATTTGGCCAATACCGTAATTCCATTTGTATTTTTTATTTGGGCATAATATCCAGCATCTAAGGGAACATCTTTCATGTCCACCGAAATGTTTTGACGTGCTCTTCTTTCCAAAGCGCGCTGCGACAGCATGGTTAAAGGTGTTGCTAGATAGGTATCAGAGTTCGGTTTATCCTGAAGGTGCACCCAGGCATCTTCCTGTCCAAAAAATGGTAATGAAATTAAAAAAGCGATTACTAACAATAATTTTTTCATGGGGGTTTATTTTTTATTAAATTAATTATACATGACTAAATTACTATTTTTTTAAGCAGCACTCAATTGTTTTACGAGATTACCCCCGACCCCAGTAATTCTGCGTTTTGATACCAAGCAACAAACTGCCCCTCTTGAATTGCGGATTGCCTGTTTTCAAATTCGACAAACAAACCTTTCTCCACTTTATATAGGATTGCTTTTTCTAAAGTTTGACGATATCTAATTCTAGCTTCAACACGTAAATGCTCACCAACCAATAAGGTTAAATCTTTGCGAACCCAGTGTATTTCTTTGTTTGAAACAAATAATACATTTCGGTACAAACCTAAATGATTTTTACCTTCACCTGTATAAATAACATTTGTTTTAACATCTGTTTCTATCACATACAATGCTTCTTTTGTGCCACCAACATCTAAGCCTTTTCGTTGTCCTTTTGTAAAATAATGAGCCCCTTGATGCTTCCCAACTACTTTTCCGTCTTCAGATGTATATGAAAACTTCGTTGCAAAATATTGGAGTTCTTCTTCTTTACTTTCAAAGTTTGGAAGTTGTCTATTATATTGAGAAAAGTCCGAAGGAATCTTAATAATTACTCCTGCTTTCGGCTGTAATTTTTGTTGTAAAAACTCGGGGAGTCTCACTTTACCGATGAAGCACAGGCCTTGAGAATCTTTTTTTTCTGCTGTAATTAAATTAGCCTCTTTCGCAATTTCTCGAACTTCTGGTTTTGTTAATTCTCCAATTGGAAACAATGCTTTTGTTAATTGTTCTTGAGATAGCTGACATAAGAAGTAAGATTGGTCTTTGTTTACATCTTCCCCTGCCAATAATTTATATACTGAAGTGCCATCAATAACTTCCACTCCCTTTCTGCAATAATGCCCCGTAGCTACATAATCTGCCCCTAGTTTTAGTGCAATGTCCATGAAAACATCAAATTTTATTTCTCGATTACAAAGCACATCAGGGTTCGGCGTTCTTCCTTTCCTATATTCAGCAAACATATAATCTACAATGCGCTCTTTATACTGTTTACTCAAATCAACCACTTGAAAAGGAATTCCCAATTTTTCTGCCACTAACATAGCATCATTACTGTCCTCTAACCAAGGGCAATCATTAGAAATAGTAACGGAGTCATCATGCCAGTTTTTCATGAAAAGTCCAATAACTTCATAGCCTTGTTTTTTTAATAAATATGCAGTAACACTAGAATCTACACCTCCTGATAGACCAACAACTACTCGTTTCATATGTGATTTTTATAGGCTGTAAAGATACAAATTAGATTTTTACTTGCTACCGTATACACTTTTTAAACAGCCTACACTTAAAAGACCAAATACTAAAGTTTTGTTTAAGTTTTGTTAAAATAGGATAAACAAAAAAAAACATTATCTATCTTTAATATGTATTAATAATAGTATAAGTATAAATAATAAATTTAAAACCTAGTTATGAAAAAATTCAAAAAGTTATTAAAAACAGCATTCATTTTAATGGTATCCACTGCAACCTTAATAAGCTGCAGCGAAGATTACAAGATACCGATAGTAATTCCTACAAATTCGATCGTAGACTTTGTAAGTTCTAACAGTGATTACAGTATGCTTTTAGAAGCTTTGCAGACCGCCGATAGCGGTATCGTAGAATCATTAGACAGTAGAGGACCTTTCACTGTGTTTGCACCAAACAATGCTGCATTTAGAGCATTTTTATCAGCAAACAACTTTGATTATTTGAGCGACGTACCGACAGTCATGTTATCGCAAATTTTATTAAATCACGTGATAGGTGGCAATGCATTAGCAGCTTCTTTATCTACAGGATATGATATTAAGAGTTTTTCTACAGCAACCCCTTCTGGTGCTGATATGAGCCTCTACATCAATACAGCCAATGGTGTTGTTATTAATGGAATTTCAACCGTAACAACTGCAGACATATCTGTAGATAATGGAACAATTCACGCCGTAGATGCCGTTATTGGTTTACCAACAGTGGTAACATTTGCAGTTGCAGATCCAAATTTCTCTATTTTAAAAACTGCCTTAACGAGAGCGGATTTAACTTTTGATTTTGTTGGAACACTTTCAACAGCGAACGGAACAGATCCAGCACCATTCACAGTATTTGCTCCAATAAACCAAGCTTTTGTAGATTTATTGGAAGAGTTGGAAAAAGATTCTTTAGATGATATCGACGAAGAAACATTAAATGCAACCTTAAAAATGCATGCTGTTGCTGGCGCAAATGTTTTAGCAGCAGGTCTTAGTGATGGTTTAACAATTTCAACATTAGGAGGAGATATCACTGCAAATATAACTGGTGGTGCAACCTTAACGGATGCCAATAACCGTGTGAGTCAAATCGTGGCTGTAGACGTGCAAGCCAGCAATGGTGTAATTCATGCTATTGATAAAGTGCTTTTAAAATAAGAATAAATACATAAGAATAAAGCCTTCAAATCTCATTTGAAGGCTTTATTTATTTTTAAAACTTTCATTTGTATGTTTATTTTTATTTGGCTTTGTTGCAAGCTCTCCTTCTAAGTAGTATTCCCACTTCCCATCTCTTTTTCCATTTTTATAAAATCCCGTTTCTTTTAGGTTTCCGTTTAGCTCGAAATATTTTGCCAAACCATTGGGCGCATTGTTAGCGTACGTGATTTCTTCAATCAAAATGTTTTTGCTAGAAAACTTACTAGAAATTCCTTCTAATGACCCATTTTTATAACGCGAAACTTCAGTCACCTGTCCGTTAGGATAATATACAAATTGCTCGCCTTGCAGCAGTCCGTCTTCATAGTTTTCTTTAGATATTATTTTACCATTTTGATTGAAATATTTCCAAACACCAACTCTTTTTTTATTATTTAAAAACCCTTCTGTTTTGACCTTACCTTGAATCGTGAAAAATTCAACAAATACTGAATCTGAATTGTTATAATAGGTTTTAACAATAACAGGATGCTTTGATGATGTACTATCATAAAATTTAAACACCCCTATTTCTTTGCCATTCTTAAACTGACCAGTATACCGTATTCTTTTATTTTGATAGTATTTTTCCCAAACACCCGTGCGTTCATTATTTTTATTAAACCTGTTTATTTCCTGTCCAAAAATAGTACCCACTGAGCAATAAAACACTAAAAAAATAACTACAAAAAACACCTTTTTTAAATTGATCATGTAATTCTAAATTTCTACAAATATAAACTAATCGACTGTTAAATAAAATCAACGGCCCATTCCTATTCGAGAATAAGCACTGATTTATTATGAAAAACAAACCATAAAAAGATGCATAAAGACCTTAATAAATGTCTTTTAATTCTTATTTTTGTTGCTCACAACACACCTAAAATGAACCTAACACAATTAAATGCAATCTCTCCTATTGATGGTCGATACCGAGGTAAAATTGAAAAATTAGCAAATTATTTTTCAGAAGAAGCACTCATAAAATATCGAGTACAAGTAGAAATTGAATATTTTATTGGATTGTGCGAAATCCCATTGGCACAATTAGCCAATTTTGATACGCACTTATTTCAAGAATTACGCAATATATACCTTAATTTTTCCACCGAGGATGCCCAGAAAATAAAGGATATTGAACGCATTACAAACCATGATGTAAAAGCTGTTGAGTATTTTATCAAAGAACAATTTGATGCATTAGGGCTCCAAAAATATAAAGAATTCATCCATTTTGGGTTGACTTCTCAAGATATTAACAATACGGCTATTCCACTTTCTATCAAAGAAGCAATGGATGCAGTCTATATTCCTCATTATTTTGAATTGATCACAAAACTGCAAGAATTGGCAACCGAATGGAAAGACATACCTATGCTGGCCAGAACCCACGGTCAACCTGCATCTCCTACCCGTTTAGGTAAGGAAATTGATGTTTTTGTAGTGCGGTTAAAAGCGCAATTTACCTTGTTGAGTGAAATTCCTGATGCCGCTAAATTTGGAGGAGCAACTGGGAACTTCAATGCACATAAGGTCGCCTATCCCACCATTGATTGGAAAGCTTTTGGTGGAAAGTTTGTGCAAGAAAAATTAGGACTACATCATTCTTTTCCTACCACACAAATAGAGCATTATGACCATATGGCTGCCTTATTTGATGCCTTGAAAAGGATTAATAATATTATCATAGATTTAGACAGAGATTTCTGGACCTATGTTTCTATGGAATACTTTAAACAAAAAATTAAGGCAGGTGAAGTGGGCTCTTCGGCAATGCCACACAAAGTAAATCCCATCGACTTTGAAAACTCTGAAGGGAATTTAGGAATGGCAAATGCCATTTTCGAACACCTGTCTGCAAAACTACCTATTTCTAGATTGCAGCGCGATTTAACAGATAGTACGGTGCTGCGAAATATAGGGGTCCCTTTTGGCCATACAATTATTGCTTTTACCTCTACCATAAAGGGCTTGAATAAATTGCTGCTAAATAAAGAAAAATTTGCTCAAGACTTAGAGAATAATTGGGCCGTAGTTGCAGAAGCAATACAGACTATTTTAAGAAGAGAAGCCTACCCAAATCCGTATGAAGCCTTAAAGGGGTTGACAAGGACGAATACAAAAATAAATCAAAATTCGATTGCCCATTTTATTGACACCTTGGAAGTGTCAGCTGAAATTAAGCAAGAATTAAAGGCAATTACGCCTGCAAATTATACAGGAATATAAAATGATAAAAGAACCCAAAAGAAGTATAGGAAAAACGCTAATTACATTTATTTCAAAAAGAGGAAGTGCACTCTTCTTTTTATTTATGTCGTGTTTCCTGGTATTTAACTTCGCATCTTGTTCAACAGAAAAAGGAAACCCCGACCGGTTTAAAACAGGTGTTTTTGAAATCCCTGCGGGAAACGGATATAGTAAGACAAGAGTTACTCGAATTGACAGTTTACAGATTGAGGAATATGATAAGATTATTAGCGTTTCTAACGATAGTATTGTTGGAGAAAAAAAAATCAAACAAATAGATACTTTATACATCGAATGGAAGAATAACTTTTTCTATTCTTTAAAGATGAAATCTCCTAAGAAAGAATTAGATAAAGACATTCTATATGTCCAAATTACGAAGATCACCGAAAACTCTTATGACTTTTCGGTAAAAATTGGATTTAGTAAATATTTGACAGAGGGTACGCTTACTAAAATAAAATAGAATGGTTTAAAACATTATAAAATTTCTAGCGATATTTTTTCAAGTGCTCGCTAACTTTATTGGTTTATTACATCTCTCTAAAAATATAGATTGTATTTCAAAGGATATTTGTAGCTTGCCAGTGTTATAGTATCATTTAAAAAAGAAAACATTACACTACTTAAAAAATATATCGCATTTTTATTTCTGATTGCATTCTTTGCACCGTCAGGCATACAAATTATGCATGCGCTAGAGAGTCATGAACACCCCGTTTGTTATGCTGAAAACATCACGCATTTACACGAAAACAGTACAGAGTGTGAATTTCATTTCTACAAAGTAAATTCGCCTTATGTTTCAAATAGCAACTATCAATCAATAACAGCACATCACAAAACGATACTTATTGATGGATCTTATAATTTCTTCCAAAAAGAACAACCTGTATCTTACCTACTTCGAGGTCCGCCTGCTTTCTATTCATAATTAATTCTTATTAATATCCATATTAAAGCACTAAAATGATTCAAAAAATCTTTTTTTGTGCATTCTTTTGTTTGGTAACTCTTGCGAGTTATGCGCAAAAATGCACCTATAAATTTAAAGGAATTGTCACTGATTATCACAATGGAACTCCAATATTTGGAGCAAGTATATTTATTAAAAACTTAAATAAATATGCGACATCTGATGCTCGTGGGCAATTTGAAATACCCAACATATGCCTTGGAGAAATTCAAGTACTTATCTCTCATCTTTCTTGCGAAACCAAAGAAGTTTTTATCGATTTCGATAAAAGTATCTCTCAAGAATTTTATTTAGAGCACCATACTGAAGAACTCAAAGAGGTTAGAATTGTGGCTGCCTCAGAATTAAAGACCAAGACAACACAGTCTAAGATCTTAAAGACGGAGCTTATCAATGCATATAGCAGTCAAACTTTAGGCGATGTATTAAAAAACATTTCGGGAGTTTCCGCAATAAACACGGGAAATACTATTGTAAAACCCATGATTAACGGTTTGCACAGTAGTAGAATCATTTTGATGACCAATGGTGTTCGGTTGCAAGACCAAGAATGGGGTATTGAACATGCACCTAATATTGATATCAATACAGCGGAGAAAATAACGGTTATTAAAGGTGCAAACGCATTAGAATTCGGAGGCGATGCTATTGGAGGTGCAGTAATTGTCTCACCAGACAGAGTGCTCGTAAAAGATAGTCTCTTTGGCAAAAGCATTCTAACAGGACAAAAAAATGGCCAAGGTTTTAGTTTTCACTCCTCGTTATCAAAAGCAACCAAAGAAGGTTGGTATATAAATGCCAAAACAACTCTTAAAAAATATGGTGATTTTGATAGTCCGAGCTACGTTTTATCGAATACAGGATTAAACGCTCAAGCGTTTTCTTTGCACACTGGATTGAAAAAGTTTGAAAGTGGTTTTAATATCTATTATACCTACGTTAAAAATGAAATTGGAATTTTAAAATCTTCTCATATTGGTAATGTTGAAGATTTGGTAAATGCCATAAATTCAGATGAGCCGTTGGTTATTAAACCTTTTTCTTACGATATTAATGCTCCCAGACAAGAGGTAACCCATCAACTGGTGAAAGTAGATTTTTACAAACGCTACCAGAATACTGGAAAATTAACGCTACAGTATGATTTTCAAAACAATCAAAGATATGAATATGACATGCGTGTTGGTTCAGATAAAACCAAACCTTCCATTGATTTAAATTTGAATTCGCATTCTTTTAAAACGAGCTTTGCGTTCGATTCAAAATCAAACCAAACGTACAAGGTAGGTTTTATGGCGGCATATCAAGATAACTTTGCAAATCCGAATACAGGTGTTAAAAGACTAATTCCAGACTATTATACGTACGATTTTGGTCTCTTTACTATTGGGAATTTTGCTTTAAATGATGCAACCAATCTAGATCTTGGACTGCGGTATGATTTTAATTATATCAATGCAAAAAAGTTCTATTTCAAAAGTCGCTGGGAAGAACGGAATTATGATATTGAATATACTGATTTAATTATTGGTGATTATAATCGAGAGTGGCTGGTAAACCCGAAGTTTAAATATCACAACTTCTCTGCTTCGGCAGGTATTTCTCATCAATTAAATGAAAATAATTCGGTGCTTTTCAACTATGCTTTATCTTCTCGTGCTCCAAATCCTTCTGAACTGTTTAGTGATGGTTTGCATCATTCTGCTGCAAGAATTGAATTAGGAGACCTTCGGATGCCACAAGAGCGCAGTAATAGAGTTTCTGCCAGTTATAATTTTGAAAATGATAAAACGGCTATATTAATAGAACTTTTTTATAATCAGATTTATAATTTTATGTACATAGAGCCGGAAGGAACAGAGCAAACAATTCGTGGCGCATTTCCTGTCTGGGTGTATAATAAAACAAACGCTAGCTTGTTTGGAGTAGATGTTAATTGGCGCCAAAAAATTACAAAACAAATTGACTTTAAGCATCAATCATCATTTATTAGAGGAAAAGACCTTGTTAATGACCGCCATTTAATTGATATTCCTGCTGCGAGCACCTTAAATAGTATTGGGTATCAGAATAAAAAATGGCAGCACTTTAATGCTTCCTTAGAAAGTAATTTTGTGTTCAAACAACATTTATTTCCAAATAATAATTTTGATGTATTTATTCCAAGCACCAACAATACTGTTTTATTAGATGTTAGCAGCACGCCAAGCTCCTATCACCTCTTAAAATTCAATACGGATGTAACCTTTAAATTATCCGAAAAATCAAAGGTCACCGTAGGATTCACAATTACAAATATTCTAAATACCAAGTACAGAGCATACCTCAACAGGTTAAGATATTTCGCAGACGATCTTGGAAGAAATTTTGTGTTACAATTAAAATTTAACTATTAAATATTAAAACAAAAAAAATGAAATTCAATAAAACTATAATACTATTAGCAGGTGTATCATCAATTTTTTTAGCGTGCTCTAATAATGACGATCTCCCCGAAGTTATCAACGAAGAAGAATTAATAACCACTGTTAGTGCCACATTAATTCCACAAAATGGAGGAGAAACGATTCTCTTAAAAAGTATAGATTTAGACGGAGGTGATGGACCTAATGCTCCAGTTATAAGTGTTTCTGGAAATTTAACGAGCGATACGAACTACGCAGTAACTTTGGAAATTTTAAATGAAACAGAAGACCCTGCAGAAAATATTACCTTGGAGATTTTAGAGGAAGATGAAGCGCATCAATTCTTTTATTCCTTTACAAATAGCCTTGCAACAACCACTTACAAGGATCAAGACGCAAATGGAAACCCAGTGGGTGTTGTGTTTGACTTAGTAACTGGAACTGCTGCAACAGGTAATTTTAATATCACATTAAAACATGAACCTAACAAAGAAGCGGCTAATGTAAGTAGTGGAGATATTACAAATGCCAGTGGAGAAACTGACGTACAAGTGACTTTTAATCTTACTGTTAACTAAAATAAGGACTATTTATAGAGCAGTGTATCTCACAAGACACACTGCTTTATTCCTAAATAATAGCAGCAAAAATTTCTTTTTAAAAAAGGTTTTTTGCTGTTTTTTTTTGCTCTTCTAATTCATATTTCAATGAACGTACTCTTAAAAACAAAGGAAATAATTGTAAAAAAACATTAATTTATTGCGATGCTTTTTTTACTTTTGGTAAAAATTAAATCGTGCTGTTTTATATCTTTTTATAAGCAATAAAAATGCTCAACACCAAAAGCATACATGTCTAAATTACCGAAAGAGCATCAGTTTATTGACTTATCAGATTATGGTAGACCCATCGCTAGAGGCATCGCCAACAGTTTAAAAACAACAAAATTCACACCTGTAGATGTTACCATCGCCTTTGTGATTTCAGGTTTAATAGGAGTGTATTGCATCCTTGAAGGTTATTATTACGCCGCAGCATTCTTTTTAATTTTAAAGTCTGTTCTTGATGCTGCAGATGGTGAATTGGCAAGAGTAAAAGAAACACCCTCCTATACAGGACGCTTTCTGGATTCTGTTTCGGATATCATTTTAAACTTTATTATTATTACTGCAATTTGGCAAATAACAGACACCAGTTTAGGATTTGCTTTCTTAGCTTTTTTTGGAATACAGCTGCAAGGAACCTTATATAATTATTATTACGTAATTCTAAGAAATAGATTTAATGGAGATACCACTAGTAGGGTCTTTGAAGATAGTACCCCCATTGCTTTGCCTGGAGAAAAACAAAAAAATGTAACTATTTTATTTTTCTTTTACAAAGCACTCTATGGTATTTTCGATAAAATAATTTATGCTTTAGATAAAAATGCAGCTAAAGGAAAACCATTTCCTAGTTGGCTCATGACCTTAATATCTACCTTCGGATTAGGGTTCCAACTCTTAATTATTAGTGCAATGCTCGTTTTTGATTTAAAAGAGTGTATCATCCCTTTCTTTATTGGGTATTCAGTATTTATTTTTGTGTTTATTCTTATTCGAAAAGTCTTTTATTAATGAACATGTTTCGTGCTTTTTAATCTATTTAAAACAACTAAAGAAGCCACAAAAAACAATCCTAAAGAAAGTACACTCCACTGCATGGAATCTGTTAAATAAATTAAGAATCCAAATACAAAAGTACCCAAAACAATCGCTATTTTCTCTGTAACATCATAAAAACTAAAGTACGTAGTATTGTCCTCTGTCTCGGGTAATAATTTAGAATATGTAGAGCGGGTTAACGATTGTATTGCGCCTAAAACCAATCCTAAAAGAGCCCCTAAAGCATAAAAGTAGTTTTCTACATTTACCATGTCTTTTTCTAACATAAAAGCTGCTAAACAAACAACAATCCAAATAACCAAAGTAATCTTCAAGGCTTTAAAATTTCCGTATTTTCTTGAGATTTTAGAAAATACATACGCTCCTATTATGGCTACAAATTGGATTAATAATACGGTAACAATTAGATTAATAGTTCCTAAGCCTAATTCAGAAGATCCAAAAATAGTTGCTAGTAATATAATGGTTTGTACTCCAACACTCAATAAAAAAAACGCAAGTAAAAAATTTTTTAATGTAGGGTATTGCTTTAATTCAAACCATACCTTTTGTAACTCTTTAAAGCCTTTCCAAATAAAATCTTTGGCGGGTTTTCTATTGTGAATTTTATTCGGTAATTTTTTAAAAGTAACTTGTGCAAAACCAATCCACCACAAACCAACCAATATAAAAGACACTCGCATCGCTTTTAAAGAAGCACCATTTTTAGCAGTTTCTAGAGCTTTTTCAATGGCATTTTCACTCCCATTTGCAAGAATAGACTGCGAAATACTCAAATCGAAACCAAACATTCCTGGAGCTAAAATCATTGCTAAACAGAATATTAATAAGATAATAGAACCTGTATAGCCATATATAAAACCTTTTGCGCTAATTGCATCTTGCTCTTCTGGATGCGCAACCTCTGGTAAATAAGAATTATAAAAAACAACACTAGACCAAAAACCGATGCTTGCCAAAATAGTACAAACGATTCCTATCCATGCAGTATTTAAGTCTTTAAAGAAATACATGGCGATTACAGACAATCCTCCCAACCAACAAAAAAACTTCATAAATTTTAATTTGTTTCCCGTGTAATCAGCAATTGCTGAAAGAATTGGCGACATAAAGGCTACAATTAAAAAGGAAAATGACAATGCATAACTATATAAAGTATCTGCATATTCCCATTTCATCCCCAAGAAGTATACAATTTCTCCTTCTGTAATTGCACTATAAAATAGTGGGAAAACTGCAGTACTTATGACTAAAGAATAGACTGAATTTGCCCAATCGTAAAATGCCCAGGCACCTATTAATTTTTTATCTCCAATTTTTAACATTATATTTTTTTTAATCTTTATAACTAATTCTTACTGTTTGCTATGTCTAACTAAAAAGCTGAACGCAATTGAACCCGCTGTCTTTAAATTTCTTATCTGGTAAATTTTAAAAAAACACCCGATAAGAAATCTATGAACGGCGCACAATATAGTAAAAGTTTTTATTACTTTTTTACGATTGCCTATTGCAATTCATTAAACTTGGATGCAAATTTATTAGCTATCGGTAGATAACTTTTTAAATCTTTAATTCTAGCAGCATTCGAAGGATGTGTACTTAGTATTTCTGGTTGAGAACTTCCTTTTAATTTTTCACTCATCCGCACCCAAACAGCTGCAGCTTCTCTTCCGTCATATCCCGCCATGATCATAAAAATCAATCCCAAACGATCTGCTTCTTGCTCATGTATTCTGCTGAATTTTAAAACTCCCAAACCTGAACTTACGCCATATGCAGTGTTCCATATTTTTTGTGAATCAGAACCTCCATTAACCGTTCCCAGCGCAATAAGTAACTGCCCAACTTGCTGACCATAGGAAGTTGTCATTCTTTCTTGACCATGCTTTGCAAATGCATGCGCAACTTCGTGGCCCATAACTGCTGCAATACCATTATCATTCGCACATATTGGCATGATTCCCGAATAGAAAATAACTTTACCTCCAGGCATACACCAAGCATTTAGCATTTCGTCTTCAATCAAATTGAATTCCCATTGGTAAGAGTTTGCTTCTGACAGCATCTTATTTGCTCTCATAAACCGATCTACTGCTCCGGAGATCTTAGCTCCAACGGTTTTAATTTGACGTGTCATTTCGATGTCTGTAGATAATTTATTTTCAGTTAAAAACCCCTTATACTGAGCAAAACTTGCTGGCAAAACTTGGGAATCTCCAACTAAATTCACACGTATCCGACCTGTTATTGGTACTTTACTGCAAGCATATAAGAGAAAAGAGCCAACGAATATTATGATTATTTTTTTCATTTTAATTTTTATTATCCGTTCAAATTTAAGCTAATTATCTACACATAATATCCAATATCTTTATAATTGGATAGAGATAATACCTAAAAGAATATTGAATTTAAAATATTGTGTTTTCGTTTTGACAAATGATACTTATCTTTGTAAGAGTTTCAAAATTCAGTAATTTTTTTAAAATCCTTAATTCCTAAACACACACTACCAATGAATAAATTATTTTCTTTTGTAATACTTGTTTTTTTAGCAAGTTGTGCAGGCAAAGCACAAGATAGTTCTAAGGAACAAATAAAATATAAAATTACGAAGACCACAGCACAATGGAAAAAAGAATTGACATCACAACAGTACTATGTCCTCCGTCAGGCAGGTACAGAAAGACCTTTTTCAAGCCCATTGAACAAAAATAATAATACCGGCACCTTTGTTTGTGCTGCTTGCAAAACCCCACTATATGCCTCTAAACATAAATTTGATTCTGGAACTGGATGGCCCTCATTTGATCGAGCAATTAAAGAAAATGTAATATTAGATACAGATTATAAAATAGGTTATGCCAGAACAGAGTTAAAATGCAGTATTTGCGGCGGTCATTTAGGACATGCTTTTAACGATGGTCCAAAAAATACAACAGGTAAACGTCATTGTATAAATGGAGCCGCTTTGGAATTCATTGCAAAAAACTGATTAGAACTAAATTAAAAAGAATACATTTGCCATCCCCAGCTTTTTCTTTTTTTACCATGAGGTGAAAAATATGTAACTTTTAAAGAGTAAAAGGGACATAACGAAAAAGTAAAAAACTTGAAAAAGATATTATTTTATTTCCTCTTATACCCTGCGGTCTCGCAAGTCTATTCTCAATACATAGCAAAAGCTACAATAACATCCATAGGGAGCACTACTTTGAATTTAAAAGACCAGGGGGAAAACCTTGAAATTCAACAAAGTATTGGACAATCTAGTATTATTGGTACTAAAAATTTTAATAAAACAAGTGTTCAACAAGGGTTTTTAAATACTATCAAAATTTTTGATATCAACAACTTAGATATCGACTTTATTGAAACCTCCCTAATCGTTGTAATTTCTCCAAACCCTTTTATCGATCATATAAAAATAAAGTTCTCAGAAACAACAAAGCACGAGATTCACATAAAAATTTATAATTTCAACGGTCAATTACTTTTTTCAAAAAAATTCAATGCTACTGCATCACTTCGAATTCCTATGAAATATTATCGTACCGGAAGCTATCTGATACAAGTTCAAAGTGGTCCAAATACATTCTCAAAGAAACTTTTAAAACATCGTTTTAATGAATAAAAACTTATTTTTAATCTTAAACCTGATCCTATTTGCCAGTATGTTAAATGCGCAAAAAATTTATGTTGAGACTGGCTTTGAAAATGCCTATTTTAAAGGCTATTTGAATAACTTAGGTGAAAATACTTTGGATTTAGATTATTCTAAATCCCAAATGCCTTTTTTAGAAACTGGCTTTCGATTCCAATTACCAAACGATAGATTCTCCTGGAATACAGGAATAAGTTACAACACTTATAAAATAAATACAGGTTTTAATAGTGGAAAAGTGAGTGTTCCCCTTACTTATGATTTAGCATATGTTGCCTTAAAATCGGGTATTAGTTTTTCATTTATAAACAGACGCACTTTTAAGATGCAGGCACATGTGCACCTATCTGCAGACTGGCTGACCTCTGGCTCAAGTCGCTACCAAAATAGAATTAACAATCTTTACAAGGAAAGAACACTAGATCGGAATTTACTGAGATATCACAGAGGTTTGAGTGCAATATATACCATATCTAAAAAAACATCCATCTACATAAATTATAGTATAGCAGATAGTTTTAAGGAAAAAAATAATGGCTCCAACCCTGAAGAAAAATATTCTTTGCACACCAATGCATATTCCTTTGGAATACATTTTACAGTTCAACCCTCATACTCCATATAATGCTGTTTTTAAAGAAAATAGGAATCCTTCTCATATTATTTTACACAAGTTTCCTTTGTTCGCAGACGGCCGGTTTTAATTATCAAGCACTAATTTTAAATTCTGAAGAAATTCAAATTCCTGGAACCAATGTCTCAGAAAACAAGTTTCCTTTAAGTTTAGAGGCTATCGTCTTACGTTTTACAATCACCAATCAATTAGGAATAGAGTATGCTGAAAAACATACAATAACGACTGATAAAAGCGGAGTAGTTTCTGTTATTGTTGGCCAAGGAAAAGCAATCACTGCTAATTTTAATGATATAATTTGGGATGGAAAACTTAAATATTTGAACGTCGAACTTAAAATACTAAAAAACAACAATGAGTTTATTTTCTTAGACACACAAAAAATATTGTATATACCTAGTCCTTTCAACTACAAAGGCATCACCATTGTTGAAACTATATTGGAACTTCCAGAAGAAAAAAGCCCAGGAGATTTAGCATGGGTGAAAAATAATGATGGAAGAAATATACCGATGCTAATGATTTGGAATGGATCGAAAATGATGCCCGTTAACCAAGATTTTGATGCAACAAACGAATTTTCACTTTTAGTTGTTGCAGATGAAATTGCCAGAGACCTTCAGTTTAAGGCACCCAAAATTGGAGATGAAATTTGGAATCAGCAATGTGCTTGCCAAGAAGTTTATGACGGTATAAATTGGGTTTCTATAAAAAAACAAGAAATAGTCGCTGATAACGGACTCTATTTAAATGAGGATACAGTACAATTAGGAGGGGCTTTAACAAGACCTTCAGTAATTACAACAACTGCTATAAACAGTCTGGCCTTTCTCGGTTTGCAAGAGAGCACTAATGCCGCAGACCCAATTTTAGTTATCGATAAAAGTACAGGAGTTCTTAAACATAAATACCAGTCTTCAAAGTCTCAAAAAAAAATAATTCTTACTGTCGCATCCGAAGGTCAACTAGAATTTACAACTCCTTTATCTTTTTCCCAAACAACGGATATTGATGTATTTAGAAATGGTGTTCGCATCAGTTTTACTGCTGTAAACAGCAATACGGTCAGATTAGAAATTGAAGCACGCTGCTATGAAAACGATCAAATAAGAATCGTGCAGTTATATTAACAAACATTTAAATTTTAAAAATATGTAAACAAATTACTTTAAAAATAATGCAAAAACAATAATTAACAAATATTTAAAATTAAAAATCATGAAAATAAATTATTTAAAATTAGCTATATTAAGTCTTATATTGACGTTTGGGTTTAGCGTAAATGCACAAAATTCTGACCCCTCTACTGGTGTAGGTCAAGAAGATTCAGCTGGACCTTCTATTAAATTAATAGACAATAAAGGTACTATTAAGTACATGCAGTCTAATAACGGTATTACTACAGTTACCTCTTCAGCAGATGGTAATAAAACGACCACAACTTGGCAATTAGGAGGTACTTTAATTGATGCTACAACAATAACGACCACAGCAGACACTGGAACCTTTACAATAGATGGTGAAGAATTTAGCCTTGAGAACATCGCTACAACGACTGCGGCAAAAGCAGCAACTACTTCAGCGGTTTCTAGCGGCAGTAGCTCTGGTTACACTATTTTGGTGAGAAATGAAGCTACAGGTAATATTGAGAAACTATTGGCTACAAATTTAATAAGTGGTATTAGGGTTGAAATGACTCAAGAAACTAACGCCACAGCTGATGTCCCAATTACTGTTGAAGGTCTGCCAACTTTGAACACCGGAAGTACCATTGCCAAACTATTTGTATTTAGAAACGGTATAAAATTAAGATCAGCTACAGATTTTGTTGCTACCGCAGGTATCGTAACTATTACCTATGACGCCGCTGATTTACCAATGTACGCCGATGATATTATTGAAATACAATACATCAAATAACTATTAATTAATTTACTTTACATGGCTTGTAGAACTGCAAGCCATGTAAAACAAATAGAAATCGACAAAAAAGAAATAAAAAGTTGACGAATTAAAAAATACACTCTTTCGCAAATTACATTACCTAAAATAGCAATGCAATACTTTCTAAAATCTTCTTTACTTATTTTTGTTAGCACACTATTTATTGTGACTTTTACCAATGCACAAGAAATCAAAGTCGTAGACAGTAAAGGAACTATAAATAAGATTAGAAATAACAATGTGTATACTTCAGAAACAAATCCTAATACTCCATCAACTATTGCCTTAGAAAATGATTTGTGGATTGATACTTCAACCACACCAAGCACTTTTAAAGTTTGGAATAACAGTAATGCATGGATTCCTATAGAATTTGGTAAAACAATATATTCTATAGCTACTACAGTGGTAAACCCTGATGTGTCTTTCACTCCTTCAAACAATCAAGTAAATGATAATCTGTGGGTTAACATGGACACCGCGTTACCCACAACAAGTATTGCAGTGAAAGCTGGAGATTTTGTGGATGTAAGGGTGAATATATCTGAAGATTTTCCTTTGGTAAATATTATAAATGGTAGCACTTATGATGCCATTGGAGACGTATTCCGTTTTTATGCAACGGATCCAGCCTTAATAGGATCACCAGCGATGATAGAATCCTTAATAACAGGCGGAAATAACTCCTTTGAAATAGCAGCAGGCTCATTAAATCAATTGTTTACGGTTACTGAAAATGGCACGCTAACAATAGGGATTCAGGTTAAATATAGCTCTAATAATCCAAGGGTATATTCAACTGAACGCTCTGGTAGAGGAGGCTTACAAGTAATAATTTACAGATAAAAACATTAAACCTTTCGAAATCACATACTACATTTTAAAACTGTAAAACCTGAATAATAGCCCAATAAATAGAAAAAGTTGCAACCTTTCAAAAGCAAAATAGACACTTAATACGATATAAAATATACCAAAACGGAATCTAAACCACCGGATAATAAAAATAGAGTAAGAAAAATAAGACTAAGATTCCAAACACTAAAATTAGAAGCAGACTCCTTTTACCACTTCTTCTTTTATGAACTTCCAAATATATACATCTAATGAATATGTGATATTCCTTGTTTCTATAGTCTAAGATCACAAAAAACTACGTGTATTCTCTTTACTAATCGTGACTAATTCCTATATTTGTGATTCCAAAAAGAGACACAAATTATGTTTAATAATTTAAGCGATAAATTAGATAAAGCCTTACATACCTTAAAAGGACACGGTAAAATCACAGAGGTAAACGTTGCAGAAACCTTAAAAGAAGTTCGAAGAGCTTTATTAGATGCCGATGTAAACTTTAAAATTGCCAAAGAATTTACCAAAAAGGTACAAACCCAAGCTTTAGGTCAGGATGTTTTAACAACCCTGAACCCTGGTCAATTGATGATAAAGTTAGTTAAGGATGAGCTCACTTTATTAATGGGTGGAGAGACCGTTGGTGTTAATTTAGCAGGATCCCCAACTATTATTCTAATGTCTGGTTTGCAAGGATCAGGTAAAACCACTTTTTCTGGAAAACTGGCAAATTTTTTAAAAACAAAAAAATCTAAAGAAGTACTTTTGGTGGGTTGTGATGTTTACAGACCGGCTGCTATCAATCAATTACAAGTGGTTGGAGCACAAATTGATGTAGAGGTATACGCTGAAGTTGGCAATAATGATCCTGTAGAAATTTCTAAAAATGCTGTTAAGTACGCGAAAGCAAATGGTAAAAACGTGGTTATTATTGATACTGCTGGTCGTTTGGCTGTAGATGAAGAGATGATGACGGAAATTTCTAACATTCATAAAACAATTCAACCACAAGAAACTTTATTTGTGGTAGATGCAATGACTGGACAAGATGCCGTAAATACAGCGAAAGCTTTTAATGATATTTTAAATTTTGATGGTGTTGTACTGACAAAATTAGACGGTGATACACGAGGTGGAGCTGCTTTATCTATCAAGTCTGTTGTAAATAAACCGATTAAGTTTATTGGTACTGGAGAAAAAATGGATGCAATTGATATTTTTCATCCAGATAGAATGGCAGATCGAATTCTTGGAATGGGAGATGTTATTTCACTTGTGGAAAGAGCACAAGACCAGTATGATGAAGAAGAAGCTCGAAAATTACAAAAGAAAATTGCTAAAAATCAATTTGGTTTCGATGATTTCTTAACGCAGATTCAGCAAATTAAAAAAATGGGGAGTATGAAAGACCTTATGGGTATGATTCCTGGTGCTGGAAAAGCAATGAAAGATGTAGATATTGATGATGACGCTTTTAAAGGCATCGAAGCTATAATCCACTCGATGACTCCATCAGAAAGAACCACGCCTAACAGTATCAATGCAAGTAGGAAAAAGAGAATTGCCCAAGGTTCTGGAACTTCTATTCAAGAAATAAATCAATTGATGAAGCAATTCAATCAGATGAGTAAAATGATGAAGATGATGCAAGGTGGTGGTGGTAAAAAGATGATGCAGATGATGCAAGGAATGAAATAGACTTTAAAAAAAACTTTTTTCCTTTTACAGCAAACAAAACAACACATGTAACACTAAATATAATGATTTTACTAGACGGAAAAAAGGTAGCCTCCGACATCAAAGCAGAAATTGCGATAGAAGTCAGACACTTAAAAGACAAAGGAACAAAAACACCGCACTTAGCTGCTATTATTGTAGGAAATAATGGTGCTAGCATTACGTACGTAAATGCAAAGGTAAAAGCTTGTGAACGTGTAGGCTTTGAATCCACTTTGGTCCGTTTACCAGAAGAAATTTCAGAAAGCGAATTACTGAACGAAATTGCAATTTTAAATATTGACAATACGATTGATGGCTTTATCGTGCAACTTCCATTGCCAAAACATATCGACGAACAAAAGGTATTGATGGCCGTAAATCCAAATAAAGATGTGGATGGATTCCATCCTACTAACGTTGGTAAAATGGCATTGAATCTCCCTACTTTTATCTCCGCAACACCCTTTGGAATTTTGGAACTATTAGAAAGATACCAGGTAGAAACTTCTGGAAAACATGTGGTTGTCTTAGGAAGAAGTCATATTGTTGGAAGCCCTATGAGTATTTTATTATCACAAAAGAGAAAAGTTGGAAATGCTACAGTAACCATGTGTCATAGCAGAACAAAAAACTTAAAAGAACTTACATTACAGGCTGATATTATTATAGCTGCTATTGGAATTCCTGAATTTTTAAAAGCGGATATGGTAAAAGAGAATGTTACGGTCATAGACGTTGGAATTACACGTTTAGCAGACTCCTCTAAAAAAAGTGGTTTTAAATTGGTGGGAGATGTCGCCTTTGAAGAAGTTGCTAAAAAATCTGAATTCATTACTCCTGTTCCTGGGGGTGTTGGCCCCATGACCATTGCCATGTTGCTCAAAAACACCTTGCTAGCTTGCAAAAGAAATGCTTAATTCTGCGATACAAGGACTTTTTTAATTGCCAATTACTATTAATTTAATATATTGTGCAAAAGAAACTCCTGAAAGTATTTCTGAGGAGTTTTATTATGTTTCATCTATATTCTAATATGCATGGATTTCTTCTTAAAAGAAAATAGTGACTTTAGTGCTTTTTCATTACCACATTTGTGGGTTGTCTTTTTATGTATCTGCTTTGGTACTTTTCTTATTTTATTTACCAAAAAACAAAATAAACGCACACAAAGTATCATTGGAAATATTTTTGCTTTTTCAATTGCTTTTACTGTTGTTCTTGGTATCCTCGTAAAAATATACAAAGGAAATTTTAATTTGCAAGAAGATTTGCCCTTGCACTTGTGCAGCTTCTTGGGGCTTACTATTCCATTGTTATCGGTGACTAAAAATTTTGTGTTTTATGAAGTATTTTTCTTCCTAATCATTGCGGGAACTTTGCAGTCTTTAATTACCCCTGACGAATACAATTATTTAAATTTTCCTTTTTTTAGATATTGGTTTGTGCATGCGGGACTTGTCATTTTCATGCTATTTGCTACTTTTATCTATAAAATGAGACCGTCTATTAAAAGCGTTGGAAAATCCTTTCTAGGAATGCAAGTCTATATGGTGTGTATGTTTATTCTTAATTATTTTTTAGGATCCAACTACTTTTATACCAATAGGAAACCAAATGCCACAACCGCCTTAGATCTTTTTGGAGATTGGCCACAGTATGTTTTTGTCGTAGAGCTTTTTATAATCCCCTATTTCTTATTGATTTACCTTCCCTTTTACCTTAGTAGAAAAAAAAATTAATCTACTTCTCTGTGCACCAATTCAAAAGAAAATGCAGGAGTACAAACGGAAATATAGTCGCAGGGTTCGTCAAAAGGATTGGAATACTGTACCCTTGTGTTTTTTTCGATTTTAATAGACTCTCCCGCCTTTAAAATCAAAGTTTCTCCAGCTATAATAAACTGTTTTTTTCCTTTAATAATATACGTATATTCCTCAAATTCTGGTGTCTGAAAAGGTTCACTCCATTTTGGTGGCGCTACCATATGTGCAATGCTCAGCTGATTTCCACCTTCTGTAGCTTTTCCAAAATGCTCTTCTATTACTTTTCCGTCTATTGTAGGTACAACAAAAGGTGCTTTCTGAAGGATATATTTTTTCATTTATTCAATTATTATCCAAAAATTATTAGTGCATTATTTACAGAGCTTTAAGCGACCTCACCCCTTTCTGATTAAGAGGTATTAAATAATTTTAATTAAACCAAACAATAAAAGCCTTCATCTTTGCTAAATCTGGAATTTGCTCTAAAGTTACTTTCTGAGTCGTAAAATCCTTGAGTCCAAGTTCTTCTTTGTCTATTGCAATCGTTGCATTTAAATCGTCTATAAATAAAGTAGCTGTAAAGAATGTAGATTCAATTCTATTGATATTATTATTAGCATTCACCTCCGAAAAGCTAGAATTCTTATTGATTCCTGTTTCTGTTGAATATCTAATATCGTGTACTTCTATACTTTTAATTGTAGAAGTAGAATCCAATTGTTCTTTTGGTATAATCGTTAAAATATGCTTACCACCTTTTTCAAAAATGAGGTATTCGTCGTCATCTTGAAAATAATTATCTCCTAAAGCACCTTCACTTAAGTTTTTAACAATGGAGTCTTTCTCAAAAATTGTAGCCAATTCTTGAATTGTAGTTTTTGTTGTTAAATGACCAACTTTCCCCTTTTCAATATTAAATTTACCTCCGTCTCCACAGCTTACAATTAACACGGAACATGAAATTAATACTATTGATAAAATATTTTTTCTAATCATTTTTGGAAGTTTATACCTGTTATAACGTTCTTTTTATAATTTTGTTATTTTATTGTTTCCTTCTTTATATTGCTGCGGCTAAAAATTACATATTACTTGTCTCAGACAATGCAATCGTTATTTATATCCTTAGCTGTTTTTTTAACTGCCCTTTTTAAAACTAATTTTTGATAAAAATAATGAAAGTTTAATGAATGCGAAATTATTTAAAGATTATATTAAAATTAGTTTTATTAAAAATACTGGGGGATTAATCCTTTTAATTTTTCTAAGGTTTCTGTTACCGTTAAATCGCTCATACCGCCAGAAGCATTTGCGTGTCCACCGCCGTTAAAATGTTCTTTAGCCAAGATATTTACTGGATTTTCTGCACCTTTAGAGCGGAAAGAAATTTTCATAATTCCATTACGTTCCGTAAACACAATAGCAGCTTTCATTCCTTTTATAGATAAAAGTAAATTAGCCAAACTATCTGTGTCTCCTTTTTTGTAGTTGTATTTGGCAAGTTCTTCTTTAGACAAAGAAATAATAGCAACATTACAATCGTATAGAATCTCTAATTTCTTACTCATTGCATATCCTTGCAGACGCAAACGACTTTCGGTATTGTTATCACTTAACTTTTCATGAATCAAATGATGTTGAACACCTGAAGCTAAAATTTTAGCTAAGACCTCATGTGTTCTTGCTTTTACCGAATTAAATCTAAAACTACCTGTATCTGTTAAAATACCCAAGTATAATGGTGTCCCAATTTTTTCATCTAACAAATCTAAATGTCCAGACTGGTCTATCAACTCTACAATTAATTCTGAAGTCGAAGATGCCGTTGTTTCAGAAACAGTTATTGTAGCAAAATCTTCAGGATTTAAATGATGATCTATCATCACTTTTTTACAGGTGGATGCTTCTAAAAGGGCCTGCATTTCTGACCCTACACGATTGGTCGCGTTGTAATCTAAACAGAAAATTAAATCTGCTTTTTTTATTTCAGCGGTTACTTCTTCTAAATTTTCTTCCATTAAAAGAATAGCGTTTGTATCCAACCAATCTAAAAAATCTGGTGCTTTATCTGGGTGACAAACAACCGCCTTCTTACCTAGCTTTTCTATAAAATGAAGTAAGCCTAAAGAAGAACCAATAGAGTCTCCATCTGCAGATTTGTGCGCTGTTATAACAATATGAGAAGCCCCTTGAATTTCTGCTTCAATTTGTTTGTAAATATTCATGAATTGTGTGTTTTCAACTGCAGCTACTTTGGCAATTGTGTATGTTTTTATGAGCGTGTAAAGTTAGGTTTATTATTAGGGAGAGAATGAATGTATTATTAATTTTTTTAGTTGGATTCTTTTAAATATCACCACTTATGTATATCCGTTTATACATTGTTCTATAGCACAAAATAATTTCTTCGAAATCATTCGCTAGATGCTATTAACAGCAAAAATATGAAGCTAAATACTAAAACTCACTACCTTAATCAATCCAACTCTTAAAATCCTTCACACGCTCTCTACTCACAATAATTTCTGTTTCATTATAAGAATTTAAAATCAACTTTAGGCGAGAATTAGAATACGCGATAATATCTTTAATTGCGTTTATTTGCACGATATAAGTACGATTTACCCTAAAAAAGTGTTCCGGATTTAATTGTTCTTGCCAATATTCTAAAGAACTGTCTAGTAAGTGATTTCTGTTTTCTGAAGTATGTATATAGGTTGATTTATTTTCACTGTAAAAACATTCAACTGCGTCTATATTTATAATTTTTATATGCTGACCAACTCTAATTGTAAGCCTTTTTTTGAACTTCCTATCCATCGGATTTATCAATAACTTACGAATCGCGTCTAAATTTAGCTGAACGTTCATTTGTTCTGGCTGCTTCTTTTTAAACATATCTACAGCAAATTTTAGTTCGTCTTCGTCTAAAGGTTTTAACAAATAATCGATGCTGTTTAGCTTGAAGGCTTTTAATGCATATTCGTCATAAGCTGTTGTAAAAATAATAGCTGATTTCACATCAATTTCTTCGAAAATCTCAAATGATAATCCGTCTGAAAGTTGAATGTCTAAAAAAATTAAATCTGGATGTTCATTATTCTGCAACCAGTTTAAAGACTCTTCTACAGAATGCAACATTGTTTTAGCATCTATTCCTAGTGCCAATAACATTCTATTAAGCCGTCTTGCTGCAGGTTTTTCGTCTTCTATAATAATTACAGTCATTGGTTATTGGTTGTTGATTTTTGGTTCTTAAGTCTTAATATCGTTGAACTTTGACAAATTCAGTTTGGCATCTTTTATTTTTAATAAAACTGGTTCCTTTCTAAGATTCCTCCTCATTCCTTTTTTGGAAGGACAAAAAACCGTGAGAACCTAAAGGTTTAGGCTGTTAACCTCTGTATAATAGCAAAAAAATATGTGGTTTAATATTTCTAATTAATGTTATAATTTTAATATTATTTCTCATCAAGAATAAAAAAAACGCACTACATCTAACCTTTTAAGCCGCACATCTATTTATAATATAACAACTATTCCTGCATAAACTCATCAACCTTTCTCGCCTCCCAGTCTTTACCGAATATATTAGGGAAAGCAAAGGTCTTTACTCCATGTAGCACTAAAAATATTCCCCAAAGAAACCAAATAGGAAGGTGTTTATGATCTCCGCCATCAAACTGATTACTTATGACAAATTCTCCAACCAGTTTAAAAGAAAAATTCCAAACGAATGCCAGTACCAAATTTATCAGACAATACGCAACTGCATGTTTATAGAATTTTTTAATATCTTCTACTCTTTGCATCGCCTTTTTTAACTTTCTATTTTCTAAATTTTCCATCTCTTTAAAATTTTTCTCTGCGTTTGTCTTCTCGCTCCATTAGCTCTTTAATCTTCTTTTCTTCCCAGTCTTTTCCTAGACCTAAAGACTGAAACCCGAAAACGCCTAACCAATGAAAAAACAACCCTATTCCCCAAAAAATCCAGGTAGAATAAACTCCAAAATGACTAATGGCTTCTGCAAAATTATATTCATTATCACTTGTCAATCCAGAAATTATGATTCCAGAGAGAAAAGTATTTACGATACTATACACCGCAAAATGCGTATAAAATCCCTTTATTTTTTTTACTCGCTTTTTTGCTTGTATGTATTTTTGATTTTCTATAAATTCTCTTTCCATCTTATTTATCGTATTTGTATTCTTCCATCAGTTCTTTGATCTTTTTCTCTTCCCAGTCTTTACTAAAGCCTATTTTATTAAATCCAAAAACGGCCATCCAATGGAAGAAAACAGCAATTGCCCAACCAATTGTAGGAAACCAAAACCAATGAAAACCAGGAGAGAACATTAAGTTTATTGTAATTAACAAAGGCGTTGTAACACAGTAAAGAAAGAATTGTATGTAAAATCCTTTGACCTCTTTTACTCTCTTTTTTGCTTTGATATATGCTTGTTCTTGTAAGAAATTATTATTTTCCATTCTATTTATAATTTTTATCCTCTTTCATCATTTCTTTAATCTTTCTATCCTCCCAGTTTTTTCCTAAGAAAATATTGTAATTATTGACTTCTAGGAAGTGAAAAACTAAACCAATTCCCCAGCCAAAAGCTGGAAACCAAAACCACTGAAAGCCGGGTGAAAACCTTAAGTTTATAAAAATTAAAAAAGGAATTACTAAGCAATAAGATGCCAAATTCTGATAAAACTCTTTCAATTTCTCTACTTTTTCAACTGCTTTTATGTAATTGCTATTTTCTAAATTATCTGTGTACATCTTGTTGTTCATTTTAATTAAGAGCGGTAAACTCACTCTGAATATTTTGTTATTATTTTCTATTTTCACCCCTGTATCAGTAATCAATCCATACCTGTCTGCAATATTTTGTAAACCAACTTTGGTGCTTTTTCCTATCGCTTCTTTCGGATTTACATTATTGGCTATAATTAGGTAGCTCCCCTCTTCATAAATATGTATCGTTAACGGTTTCGAAATAGAAACCACATTGTGTTTTACCGCATTTTCTAATAAAAGCTGTAAGGATAAAGGCACTATTTTTAACTCGTTATTACTTATCGTATCTGGTATATTGAATTGAACTGCTTCTTCAAAGCGCATTCCTAAAAGCTCCATATACGTTTTTGCAAACTTTAATTCTTCTTCAATGGGCACTAAGTCTTTATTTCGTTGCTCTAAAACATATCTATATACTTTAGATAGTTTGGTAGTAAACCTTTCTGCTTGCTGCGGATTTTCGCCAATTAGACTGGTTAACACATTTAAACTATTGAATAAAAAATGTGGATCTAATTGGTTTTTTAAAGATTCAAACTTTGCAGTTTCCGTTTTTGCTACAATTTCTTGTTTTGTAGATTCTTGTTTTACAGAATTCTTCCATTGGATCATAAATCCTCTTGCATGCAGAAATGCAGAGATTCCAAAAGAAAGAATGATGTAAAAAACGTGCATCCACAGAAATCTTCCTGAAAAAAAACGATTTATATTTTGGCCAGAGATTACAATAAAATTCACATAATCTATAAGTAAAACCGCAGGAACTGTATATAAGACTGTGCTCACAATACCTGCCCAAATCCTTGTGTTCGTATGCTCGATCCAATCCCATTTATTATTTAAAGAATCATTAATAATACCCTGAATAAGCCCTAATGCAAAAGAATACATTGCAGATATTAAGAGCGTATAACCAATAACTTTTAAAGCAAAATTTTGATTTATTAATGTAAATAATAACGCAAAGATTAACGTCATTTTTAGACTAACTATTACTCCTTCTTTAAATTTTATTTTGGCGATACCATTACTGGAATTCATAATAAATATTATTTTACTAAAATTTTATTTTTTAAAGATACATCTTTATCAAAAACTATAAACTTTGCATCCTCAAATATTGGCGTTGCAAAAGCCATTTTATTATTAGAGGCACCAAAAGCTTCTATCAGCATTCCATTGGGTTGAAAATCCATTTTACCGTTTTCTATTTTTCCTATTTCTGATTTTAAAGGTTTTAATCTCAAGTTTGTTTTATTTTATAAACCAAATTTCACAGTTCCTGTATCCGAAGATACATTTAAAACTGTCGCTATAATTGTTTTATTTTATGCAAAAATAACATTTGTAATCGAAACGATTATTATGACTATCAGGGATACTAAAATTTTCATATTATTTTTTTTTATGATTATTGATGATTCAAAAATGCGACAGTTCTCCTTTTTTTAAAATTAAAAAAGACCGAACTGTGTTTTATTTAGGACGAACTGTAGTAAAAAGTTTCAAATGGATATATTTCTTTAATTATTGGAGTAGCTGTGCTCTATTTAATTAGCAGCATTCATAATTTATCAAATACTAAAAAACGCATACTAACGATTTGATAAATAATAAGTTGATTTATTCCTAAATTAATAAAAGTTTGAAAAAACATTTAGTTTTTTGTCATCAGCAGAAAAAATAATTTACATTTACCCTATGCTTAACACAAAAAATAAAACAAAAACTACGATTCCTAGATTGCGCTTTCGCAAGACTATCCGCTAATTCTGATTTAGCTGTAAACGGAAATCCTAATTTTTTTATTTTTTATCATCATGCATTATCCAACAAACTTTAAAAGACAACAAAACAATACTATTTCCACAAATAGTAAATTTCGCCGCTGTCTATATATGCGCCCTATGGGTTACTAGCTATATATAGAATTTAGGTGTGTCCAATTCTACCTTCAAACAAAAAACAAACAACAACTAGTATTATCAAAAAAACTCAATGCAATGGAAATTGTAATTGCAAACAAAGCACATAGTGTTTACGCAGACATCATCTGCAAAACAATTGAGGAGGCTGCACAAGTTCGAGGAACGGGTATCGCAAAACGAAAACCCGAATACATTCTAACCAAGTTAGAAAATGGGAATGCAGTTATTGCCTTAGATGGAAATGAGTTCGCTGGATTCTGTTATATCGAGTCTTGGGGCCATGGAAAATTTGTTGCTAATTCAGGATTGATTGTGCGCCCAGATTATAGGAATATCGGACTTGCAAAACAAATTAAAAAAGTAATCTTCAAACACTCTAGAAGCAAGTTTCCCAATGCTAAAATTTTTAGCATCACAACTGGTTTAGCGGTCATGAAGTTAAATAGTGATTTAGGTTACAAACCTGTTACATTCTCTGAACTCACAGATGATCCAAGTTTTTGGAATGGTTGCCAAACCTGCAAGAACTACGACATCTTAACAAGAACTGAAAGAAAAATGTGCATGTGCACAGGAATGTTATTTGATCCTAAAAACAATAATAAGACGGCTTCAAAAGAAGTAAAAGAAAGCGTCTTTAGAAAACTAAAAAACATCAAAGAAAACTTATTTCTTAAAAAAAGTAAAATATGAAAAAATTAGTAATTGCATATAGTGGTGGTTTAGATACTTCTTATTGTGCCGTAAGTTTATCAAAAGAGTATGAAGTGCATGCAGTAAGCGTGAACACTGGTGGGTTTTCAAAGGATGAAATAAACAATATTGAAAGCAATGCCTATACAATGGGAGTTACTGCCTATAAAAATATTGATGCCATCGCCACCTTCTACCAGAAAGTAGTGAAGTATTTAATTTTCGGAAATGTATTAAAAAACAATAGCTATCCGCTCTCTGTTAGTGCCGAAAGAATTATACAAGCCATTGAAATTGTGGAATATGCCAAAAGTATTGGTGCAGCATACATTGCACATGGAAGCACAGGCGCAGGAAATGACCAAGTGCGGTTTGATATGATTTTTCAAACTTTAGCGCCAGATATTAAAATTATTACGCCGATTCGAGACCAGCAATTAACAAGACAAGAGGAAATTGAATATTTAAAATCTGAAGGCATTCATATGTCATGGGAAAAATCAAAATACTCTGTAAATAAAGGACTGTGGGGAACAAGTGTTGGCGGAGTAGAAACTTTAAAATCAGAGAAACCTTTGCCAAGCGAAGCCTATCCTTCTCAACTAAAAAAAGAAGGAGAGGAAAAAGTGACACTTACTTTTAAAAATGGAGAATTTGTTGCCTTCAACGGAATAAAAAATTTACCTGAAATTAATATTGAAAAACTAAATGACGTTGCCGCCGACTACGCAATAGGAAGAGATCTTCATGTTGGTGATACCATTGTTGGAACAAAAGGAAGAGTTGGATTTGAAGCTGCAGCAGCAATAATTACCATAAAAGCGCATCACTTATTAGAGAAACATACCTTAACAAAATGGCAATTGCAGCACAAAGAGTATCTCTCTAGTTTCTATGGAATGCATTTGCATGAAGGTCAGTATTTAGATCCTGTAATGAGAGATACAGAAGCCTTCTTACAAAGTTCACAAAAGATGGTTTCAGGAAACGTTACGGTAAGTTTAAAGCCGTATCATTTTTCTTTAGATGGAATTATTTCTGACCATGATCTAATGTCTAGCAACTTCAGCACCTATGGAGAGGAAAATAAAGCATGGAACGCAGAGGAGGCAAAGGGTTTTATAAAAATTCTAGGAAATCAGAACAAAATATATCAACAAGTAAATTCTTAAATATGTTAACAGTAGGAATTATAGGGGGTGCAGGATATACTGCGGGAGAATTGATACGGTTGTTGCTAAACCACTCAAAAACAAACATCGATTTTGTATACAGCACCTCGAATGCTGGCAATAAAATATACCAGATACATCAAGATTTAATTGGGAGTACTGAAATGATCTTTACCAATGAAATTAATGCGACTGTAGACGTATTATTTTTATGTTTAGGTCACGGAAATTCAACTACATTTCTTCAGAAGAACTCCTTCTCGAAAAACACAAAAATCATCGATTTAAGTAATGATTTTAGATTGGCTGCCGATCAAAATTTCGAAGGGAAAAAGTTTGTATACGGTTTGCCAGAATTACAAAAAAATAAAATAAAAGAAGCAAGCTATATTGCAAACCCTGGTTGTTTTGCAACTGCCTTGCAGTTGGCAATTTTACCGCTAGCTGCCAACAAATTGTTAAACAATGATGTGCACATAAATGCGGTTACTGGCGCTACCGGCGCAGGGACTTCCATATCTAAAACCACACACTTTACTTGGAGAGATAATAATTTTACACACTACAAAGCTTTTAAACATCAACATTTGGGCGAAATACATCAAACGATACAACAGCTTCAATCAAATTTTAATGCAGAAATAAACTTTATGCCAAACAGAGGTAACTTTTCTAGAGGCATCTTCGCTACTACATATACAAAGTTTGAAGGAAGTCTTGAAATGGCAACTAAAAAATACCAAACCTATTATAAAGATGCCCCTTTTACCTTTATCTCCGAAAATGATGTGCATATGAAACAGGTTGTGAACACCAATAAATGTATCCTTCACTTAGCGAAACATGGAAACAAACTCCTAATTACAAGTATCCTCGATAATCTTTTGAAAGGAGCTTCTGGACAGGCAGTTCAAAACATGAATTTAATGTTTGGCTTTGAAGAAACTTTAGGACTGAATTTAAAAGCTAATTATTTTTAAAACCGAAACGAATATGAAAGTAGCAATTATTGGAGCCGGAAGTTTAGGACAATCGATCGCAAAAGGTTTGTTAAAAAACCAGGTCGTTAGCACATTGTATTTAACAAAAAGAAACACAAATACACTTCAAAATTTTAGTGATTACAAGGAAGTTATTTTGACTTCTGACAATCAAGAAGCCATTAAAAATTCTGATATATTAATTTTCGCAGTGCAACCGAAGCACATGGAGCACATTCTTATAGCACTGCAACCTATGCTCCAAAATACACATATTTTAATCTCCGTGATTACCGGTTTTTCTATTGCTAAAATAGCGAGTGTTGTTGGAAATACCACCGCTATTATTCGGGCAATGCCAAACACTGCCGCTGCCGTTGGACAATCTATGACTTGTATTTCTGCAAACACCAGTGGAAAAGAGAAAGTAGCATTGGCTAAAACCATTTTTAATAGTTTGGGAAATACATTAGAAATCCCTGAGGAACAGTTGCAAGCAGCTACGGTAATCTGTGCAAGTGGTATCGCTTTTTGGATGCGATTGATTAGAGCAACTACCCAAGGAGCCATTCAGTTGGGCTTTGAAGCACACGAAGCACATGCATTAGCCATGCAAACTTGTTTTGGAGCTGCCAGCCTACTGAAAGAATCTGGAAATCATCCAGAAGCCGAAATAGACCGCGTAACTACCCCTGGAGGTTGCACTATTGAAGGCTTGAATGAAATGGAACACCAAGGCTTAAGTTCTTCACTGATCAAAGGAATCTGCACCTCTTTTGATAAAATTAACCAAATAAAAAACTAACACATGTCTTTATTTAATGTCTATCCCTTGTATGAAGTTACCCCTGTATCCGCAAAAGGAATCTATGTATATGACAAAAACAATGCAGCATATTTAGATTTATATGGGGGTCATGCAGTGATCTCTATAGGGCACTCACATCCTAAGTATGTCGCAGCAATTACCCGTCAAGTTGCAAAATTAGGTTTCTATTCTAATGCAGTTCAGAATCCTTTGCAGGAAGAATTATCCGATAAAATTGAAGCGGTATCAGGATGCAAAGACTACGAACTGTTTTTATGCAATTCCGGTGCTGAAGCAAATGAAAATGCCTTAAAACTAGCTTCTTTTAAAACGAATAAATCAAGAGTAATTGCTTTTAAAAATGGATTCCATGGCAGAACCTCTGCTGCAGTAGCGGCAACTGATAATGCTGCTATTATTGCTCCTATAAACGCACAACAAGAAGTTACTATTTTAGAATTAAATGATATTGCTAGTGTACAAACAGAACTTGAAAAAGGAGATGTCTGTGCAGTGATTGTAGAGTTTATTCAGGGTGTTGGAGGTTTAGACCAAGCCAATGCAGCATTTTTTGAACAATTGGATGTTCTTTGCAAAAAAAACAATACGATGTTTATTGCAGATGAGGTACAGTCGGGTTATGGACGTTCAGGAAAATTCTTTGCCTTTCAATATTACAAGCTTACTCCAGATATTATTTCAATTGCGAAAGGAATGGGAAATGGATTTCCAATTGGCGGAATTTTAATCCATCCTTCAATTGAAGCTAAATACGGAATGCTAGGAACTACTTTTGGTGGAAATCATCTCGCTTGCGTGGCAGGCTTATCTGTTTTAAATGTCATTGAAGAAGAACACCTAATGGATAACGCTACTAAGATGTCTGCCTACTTTGTCAAAATTGCAAAGACGATTCCACAAGTAAAGAAAATTAAAGGAAAAGGATTAATGCTTGGTTTGGAATTTGATTTTGAAGTTGCCGATTTGAGAAAAAAATTAATTTACGAACATCATATTTTTACCGGAGGTGCTTCTAATAAAAAAGTGCTGCGAATTTTACCCCCATTAAATATAAATAAAGGTCACATTAATCTATTCTTTGAAGCGCTGTCCGCTGCCCTTGACGGTCTGTTTCCAAAAATGGTCAAATAAAATAATATGCAGAAAAAGAAACGGATTTTATTAAAAGTAGGTTCAAATACACTAACAAAGGAAACGGATAATATCTCTCGGGGGAAAATTGAGGACATTGCGAATCAAATTGCAAAACTCAAAGACTCCTGTGAATTTGTTATTGTCAGTTCTGGTGCTATTGCTGTAGCAAAACAGTTTGTCAAATTAGAAAGTAAACAATCGGAGGTTTTTGTAAAACAAGCATTGGCATCTATCGGACAACCTCATTTAATGCGCATTTATCAAGAAATTTTTAGAGAATATGGCTTGTTAAGTTCTCAGTGCCTCCTCTCCTATTCCGATTTTAAGAAATCCGAAAGTAAAACGAATATTGTAAATACTATTAATGTTTTGGCGCACAATAATTACATTCCGATTATCAATGAAAATGATACCGTTGCTACTGATGAAATTCAGTTTGGCGACAATGATAAATTAGCTGCTTTAACGGCTGTTTTATTAGAGGTCGACCTTTTAATAATCGCTACCAATACACATGGTATTTACACCAAAGAATCTTTCCAAGACAAGCATCCTCAAACTATTTTAGAAGTAGGTGATTTTGATGCTTTAAAAAATGAAGTTGTTCGTTCTAGATCTTCCCACGGAAGTGGAGGAATGAAATCTAAAATTGAAGCGGTCTCTTTAAGTAGAAATGCCAAGATAGAAACATGGATTGTAAATGGATTGGAAGATAATTTTATTACAAATGCTTTAGAAAACAAAGTTCCATTCACAAAAATAAAATAACAATGAAAAAGTACACCTCTATAAACGACATTGACCATATGCTTTCCTGGATTGAAGAAGCCAAAGAGATAAAGGCAAGTCCATTAAAGCATAACAACCTCGGGAAACATAAAACATTAGGGTTGCTCTTCTTTAACGCAAGCCTGCGCACCCGTTTAAGCACACAAAAAGCAGCATTAAATTTGGGAATGGACCCAATTGTTATGAATGTTTCGGGAGATGCCTGGGGTATTGAATTTGAAGATGGAACAATAATGAATGGCGATACCGCGGAACATATAAAAGAGGCTGCCGCTGTGATTTCTCAATATTGTGATATTATTGCCGTACGAGCTTTCCCTTCTTTAAAAGATAAAGAACAAGACGAGGCAGAACAGGTTTTACAATCTTTTATTCAATTTGCTTCCGTACCTGTTATTAGTATGGAAAGCGCAACAGAGCACCCTTTACAAGGGTTCACAGATGCCATTACTATTTCTGAAAACAGCACTAAAAAAAGACCGAAAGTAGTCTTAAGTTGGGCACCACATATAAAAGCATTGCCACATGCCGTAGCCAATAGTTTTGTGCAAGCAATGCATAAGATGGATGTAGAATTTATAATAACCAATCCTGAAGGTTATAATTTAAACACAGAAATTACGAAAGAAACGCCTGTTTCTTACAACCAGGTAGATGCCTTTAAAGATGCTGATTTTATCTACACAAAAAATTGGAGTTCTTATGAAGACTATGGAAAAATATTAAAAACCGATACTAACTGGATGCTCACAAAAGAAAAGTTAGGAAATGCTAAATTTATGCATTGCCTTCCTGTAAGAAGAAATGTGGTGGCGGAGGACGCGGTGTTAGACAGCGATTGTTCTTTAGTTCTTGAACAAGCAAATAACAGAACCTATGCTGCTCAATTGGTTTTAAAAAAAGTTTTAGAAAGTTTATAATGTCCTTGCGAGAAACGAAGCAATCTTTCAGTTCTTAAAAAGATTTCATCATCATTCTTGCTCATAAATAAGAATACATAAAATGGAAAAATTATCAATCATAAAAATCGGAGGAAACATTATTGGAGATGAAACTTCTTTGCATGCCTTTCTTACATTATTTTCTGCTTTAGAAGGAAAAAAAATCTTAATCCACGGAGGTGGAAAACATGCCACACTATTGGCTTCAAAACTAGGAATAGTATCCAAAATAATAGCAGGAAGGCGCATTACGGATGCCGAAAATCTAGAAGTTATTACGATGGTTTATGGAGGATTGGTAAATAAAAAAATCGTTGCTAAACTGCAAGCTTTTCAAATTGACGCCATTGGATTAACTGGTGCAGATGCGAACAGCATACGCGCTGAAAAAAGACCGGTAACTAAGATAGACTTCGGTTTTGTGGGCGATGTAAAAGCAGTAAATTCCAATGTGATTAACAAGTTAATTACAGCGGACCTTACCCCCGTATTCTGCGCAATTACGCATGATGGAAATGGACAACTTTTAAATACAAATGCAGATACAGTGGCCAGTCAGGTTGCAATTGGAATGAGCGAACGCTATGATACAGCGCTCTATTACTGTTTTGAATTGGAAGGTGTTTTAAGAGATTTTAATGACAAAACATCTATCGTGCAACAAATTGATGCGAAGACCTATGAAAAACTACTGATAACGGGAGTTATTACTGATGGAATGATACCAAAGCTAGACAACTGTTTTGACGCTTTAAGATCTGGTGTTTCTCGCGTACATATCGGAAGTACCGGGATGCTCTCAAAAGACAACGATAAATTCACAACCATTACCTTATAAAATGAATATTAAAAAACTTACAGAAAACGCAACTTCTCTTTTAAAAAGATTAATTGAAACACCCTCATTTTCGCAAGAAGAAGAAAATACAGCAGTACTTATTGCCGGTTGGTTTCTTGAAAATAACATTCCCTTTCAAAGAACAAAAAATAATATTTGGGCAACCAATAAACATTTTGATGAAAGCAAACCTACGCTATTGCTAAATTCCCATCACGATACCGTAAAACCAAATTCTGCCTATACCAAGGATCCTTTTAAAGCACATTTTGAAGATGGAAAATTATATGGATTAGGAAGCAATGATGCGGGTGGATGTCTAGTCTCATTGCTTGCCACTTTCACTAACTTTTATGCTGCGGAAAATCTTTGCTATAATATCGTAATTGTAGCCTCCGCTGAGGAAGAAAATAGTGGTAAAAACGGATTGAATAGCATGTTGCCAATCCTTCCACATATCGATGTCGCCATTGTAGGGGAACCCACTTTAATGCATTTGGCAATTGCAGAAAAAGGCTTGGTTGTTTTTGACGCTACCGTTGCCGGCACCCCAAGTCATGCCGCACATCCAAATACAAACAATGCTATTTATAATAGTATTGGTGTTTTACAATGGTTCAAGGATTTTAAGTTTGAAAAAATATCTGATGCATTGGGTGCTGTAAAAATGACGGTTACTCAAATATCAGCGGGAGCACAGCACAATGTGGTTCCTGCGCATGTTGATTTGGTGGTAGATGTTCGCGTAAATGATGCCTATTCCAATAAAGAAATTGCAGCCCTCTTACAAAAGGAAGCACCCTGCTCTAAAATTACGCCAAGAAGCTTGCGTTTAAACTCCTCTGCAATTGCTGTCGATCACGATTTGGTGCTCGCAGGTATTGCTCTGGGAAGAGAAACCTACGGTTCTCCGACACTCTCTGATCAGGCAGTTTTAAGTTGTCAATCTTTGAAATTAGGACCTGGAGATAGCACACGGTCTCACTCTGCGGATGAATTTATTTATTTGCAGGAGATTGAAGAAGGAATTCAACTATACATCGCGCTGTTAAGTCGCGTAATTGTTCAGTAAAAACTAGAAAACAGACAAAAGAGATCACAATTAGAAACCACAATAAAAAGTACTTTTTACGGACTCTAAATTTTAAAATAAAACATATGAAACTTTGGGACAAAGGATTTACAATAGACCAACAAATAGAAAAATTTACAGTTGGAAATGACCGAGAAATTGACATGCACATTGCAAAGTATGACGTACAAGCTTCTTTAGCACACGCTGTTATGCTTGCATCTATTGGAATTATTACGAAAAACGAATTGAAAGATCTAAAAAAAGGTCTCCAAGAATTAGCAGACGAAATTAAAAATGGAACTTTTATTATTGAAGCTTCTTTTGAAGATGTGCACTCTAAAATTGAATGGGAGCTTACGGATAGATTAGGGGCCGTTGGTAAGAAAATTCACACCGCTCGTTCCAGAAACGATCAAGTTTTAGTGGCACTTCATCTGTACTACAAAGAAAATTTAGCCAGCATCGATTCTAAAGTAAATGTGCTGTTTGAAACCTTGTTAAAGCTCGCCGATACACATAAAAAAAGTTTGCTACCTGGATATACGCATTTGCAAGTAGCCATGCCCTCTTCTTTTGGATTGTGGTTTTCTGCCTATGCAGAGTTACTTATCGATGATGTATATATGCTGCATGCCGTTGCTAAAGTAGTAGACCAAAACCCTCTTGGGTCTGCTGCTGGTTATGGAAGTTCCTTTCCTATTGACAGAGCACTAACTACTAAAGAATTAAATTTTGCCACTTTAAAATACAATGTTGTTGCAGCACAATTAAGCAGAGGAAAAAGTGAACGCTCTATTGCTGCTGCCTTGGGTGGATTGTGTAACACCATGGCGCGTTTCGCAATGGATGTCTGCTTATATATGAGTCAGAATTTTAATTTCATCTCTTTTCCCGATGAACTCACAACCGGGAGCAGCATTATGCCGCACAAGAAGAACCCCGATGTATTTGAATTGATCCGAGGAAAATGCAATAAAATTCAGGCTTTACAAACAGAAATACTGCTGATTACTAATAATCTACCAACCGGTTATCACAGAGATTTTCAATTGTTAAAAGAAAATATTATCAACGCCTTTGAAGACGTTAAAGATATTTTAGACATCTTTAATTATGCCATTCAGCAAGTGATTGTAAAAGATATTGATTTGAACGACGAAAAATATCAGTATTTATTTACCGTAGATAGCATTAACAACTTAGTCGTATCGGGGATGCCCTTTCGGGAGGCCTACCAAAAAATAGGAGAACAGGTGCAAACAGGAACCTACACCCCGGATTTTGGTAAACAGCACACTCATATAGGAAGTATCCACAATTTATCATTGGATAAAATAAGAGAAAAATATCCTAAATAAAAGGCATAAAAAAAGACAGTTATTGCGCAATAACTGTCTTTTTTTATGCTGTATTTTTTCTCTGAATACGCTTTGATTTTTCAAAATATTTAAAAGGCACGAACAACATCCCAAAGCACTTGCTTTCTTCCTTCTTCATGTTTTTATGGTGAATCATATGTGCTTTTCGCAGCCCTTTTAAGTACCTATTATTTGTCTTTTTAAACCATTTAAACCGCTGATGAATCAAAACATCATGTACTAAAAAATAGGCAATTCCATACCCTAAGATACCCAAACCAACAGCCGCTAAATATGAAAATCCTGGCACTGAGCTAAAGTAAAATAACAACATGCTTGGAATTGCAAATATGACAAAAAAAACATCATTCTTTTCGAAACCATCGTATCTCGGTTGGTGATGATCCTCATGCAGAAACCAACCAAAACCATGCATAACATATTTATGAGTGCACCAGCTGATACCCTCCATCATAAAAAAAACAGCAATACTTATAAAAGCAAACATCATTTTATATCATTTTCAACTTATACTTTACATAGCTTCTTGCCAATAAATTTAATTTCATTGGATCAGAAATACGAATGCGCGTATCCATAATTTTTTCTGAAGGAACACTGTCTAACTTCGTAAGCAATCTCCTGTAATATCTATATGCCATATACACTCCAAACTTTGCCTCTGCTGGTAATTTTAAAATCCCATTGGTAAATGCAAAATCAAAGTCAGCTTTAATTTCATCAATAATTAACTGCTTTGAAACAGTGTTTAATTTTCCAAGGTCAATGTTTGGAAAATAAGAACGGTTTAAAACTTCGTAGTCATCTTTTAAATCTCTTAGAAAATTTACTTTTTGAAAAGCAGAACCCAAACGCATTGCGGCATCTTTTAATTCTTCAAATTGCGCATCATCACCATTTACAAAGACCTTTAAACACATTAAACCAACAACATCAGCAGAGCCATAGATATAGGCGTCATACTCTTCCTTCGTTTCGTACACTGTTTTATGCAAATCTGCCTTCATACTTTTTAGGAAAGCTTGTATCATTTCATCAGGAATATTATACCTGTTTACCGTTTGCTGAAAAGAATTTAAAATTGGATTTAGACTTATGCCCATTTCTTTTCCCATGTAGTAATCACGCTCAAAATGTGTCATCAAGAGCTCTTTGTCATACGCGTGAAATGTGTCTACAATTTCATCTGCAAAACGGACAAAACCGTAAATATTATATATGTCTGTTCTAATTTTTGGAGACAGTGTATTTACGGCCATAGAAAAAGAGGTACTGTATTTTTCAGTAACTAATTTACTACAATCGTTAGAAACAGTGTCAAATAATTCTTTCATACTTAGAGACTATATTTTTTTATTAATTCTGATGCGATCTTACCTGAAATTAAGGCTGGTGGCACTCCTGGACCAGGAACTGTTAATTGTCCTGTAAAATACAAATTACTTACTTTACTACTTTTGATTTTCGGTCTTAAAAAAGCAGTTTGTAATAAGGTATTTGCCATGCCGTATGCGTTGCCCTTATAGGAATTGTATTCTTCCTTAAAATCTTTTACACAAAAAGATCTCTTAAAGATAATACTATTTTTTACTTCTTGGTTTGTTAATTTCTCAAATCTATCTAAAATTAAATGAAAATAAGACTCTCTTAACTCCTCTGTATCTTCAATTCCCGGTGCTAAAGGCATTAAGAAAAAACCCGCTTCTTTTCCTTCGGGAGCAGAAGTTGTATCTGTCATTGAAGTAAAATTAGCATAGAATAAGGGAGCCGTTGGCCATTTGGGATTGTCATAAATCTCTTCTGCATGCAAATCAAAATCTTTATCAAAGAACAGCGTGTGATGGCTTGCATTTTTAATTTTCTTATCAAACCCAATATAAAATAGCAAAGAAGAAGGTGCAAATGTTTTTTTGCTCCAATATTTTTCTGAATATTGTCTTAAATTTTCCGCTAATAATGTTTCTGTATGGTGGTAATCCGCGCCACTTAAGACAAGTTTTGTTTCTATGGTTTTGCCATTTACAAGCAAGCCAGAAACATTGTTCTGTGCGTCTGTTAAAATTTTCTCTACGTTCGCATTTACTTCAAATTTGACACCTAAAGAAGTTGCCAAGGAAACCATGCCTTCCACAACTTTATAAACCCCTCCTCTTGGGTGCCAAGTACCCAAACCAAAATCTGCGTAATTAATAAAATTATAAAAAGCTGGAGTATTGTCTGGTTTTGCACCTAAAAATAATACTGGAAATTCTAAAATTTTAATTAATTTAGGACTTTTTATATTTTTTCTAACCTGTTTTCTAACGGATGAAAAGAACTGATTAACTCTAGCCACAGTTTTTGTTGTAACTAGTTCTAACGGAGAAATACCCGGTTTATAAACTATATCTAAAACTGCTATTTCATAATTTTCCTTTGCAGAGTCTAAGAAAGTTTTTAAGTGCTTTGCACTTCCTTTTTCTTCCGCTTCAAACATTTTATAAATGTCCTCCAAATTTTCCGAAATTTTTAAAGAGGAGTTCTCCCCAAAATAAACCTCATATCCAGGACTTAATTTATCTAAAGTATAATAGTCTGAAGGCTTCTTGCCAAAGTCTGCAAAAAAACGCTCAAAAACATCTGGCATCCAATACCAAGAAGGTCCTAAATCAAATGTAAACCCTTCTTTTTTATACTGTCTTGCTCTTCCACCTAAAGTATCATTTTTCTCGAATACAGTCACATCATAACCTTCTTTCGCTAAATAGCATGCCGATGATAGTGCCGAAAACCCGGATCCAATTATATGAATTTCTCTTTTCATTATTTAATATTTGTTTAACAAAGATACCTCAAAATTAAACAATAAATTTATCAGAAAAAAAATTATAAGACTTTTAACACATCCAACATAGAGGCATAAAAAGAAACATCAAAATTATGTTCTTTATCTTTTACAAGCGCTGTTTTCCTACCAATGGCTAACAATTCATGCGCTGTATTTTTTAAACCATTTTCAATTTGTTTAAAATATGCATCAATCTTGTCATCATAGGGTTGTATCGTTAAAGAAGTTACAAAACACATTTTTTTCTTACTCTTAAAGAAGTACTCTAAATTATCTAATGGTAAGTTTTGGCCTAAATAAATCGTTTGATTCCCCCTTAATACAAGTTCATAATTTATATACAATAAACCCAATTCGTGAATTTCATTTTCTGGTAAAAACAACACATATGTTTTCTTAGATTTTTTAATCTCATACTGCAGGTTCTCTGTATTTATATGAATTTTCTGAGCAATTAGATTCGCAATAAAGTGCTCATGTGCAGGTAAAAGTGTGCCTGTTTGCCACAAAAGGCCGACATGGTTTAAAAAAGGAATAAAAACGTCTTTAAATACCTCTCTAAATGTTTTTTTTATCAATAGCTTGTGATAAGTAGCATTAAACATTGCTTTATCAAACTTTAGCATTGCTAATTTTAGGGCAATAATTGCCTCGTCATTAATTGCTGTTACGTTGGCAACTTCTCTAGAATGCATTAAAATCTCTTCATCAGACATTTTAGCAATTTTAGATATTTTAAAGTTGTTGTTACTTAATAAAACTACGTTTAGTAATTTCTGTAAATTTTGATGCGAATAATACCTAATATTTGTCTCTGTTCTTTTAGGCTCTAAAAGATTGTATCTCTTCTCCCAAATACGAATGGTATGTGATTTAACTCCAGATATATTTTCAAGGTCTTTAATAGTGAAGTCTTGCTTAATATTGTCCAATCTTGTTAGTTTAAAGTTAATCAAAGATAATTATTTTTAGGCCAATAAAAATTTTATAACAATAATTGTAACATTTCTTATATTTGTGCTACTTATTAGTAATCTAATAACAATCAAATTGCAAAAAGATTTAGAAGATAAATTTTTAATTGACTTTGAAAAAAATCAGAATATAGCGCACAAAATTTGTAGAATTTACACTACAAATAGAGAGGAACATAATGATTTATTTCAAGAAATAACAATACAAGTTTGGAAAAATTACTCGAAATTTCGAGGAGATTCTAAATTTAGTACTTGGATGTACCGTGTAGCATTAAATACTGCGATTTCGTTGTATCGAAAATCCACGAGACAGCCAAAGACACAAGACTTTAATGATGTTGTATATAAAATTCAAACAATTGATTATGACGATACAGAAGAAATACAATTAAAAGCGCTTTACAAAGCAATTCATCAATTAAATGACATCGACAAAGCGCTCATTTTTTTATACTTGGAGGATAAACCTTATAAAGAAATATCAGAAACACTTGGAATCTCTAATGTGAATGCAAGAGTGAAAATGAACAGAGCAAAAGAAAAATTAAAAAATATTTTAAACCCATAATATGGATTCGTTAGACAATTACAAAAAAGCTTGGGACAATCAGCCCGAAGAAAAACATAAGTTTTCAGCTTTAGAAATCTATAAATTAGCACATTCGAAGTCTGCTTCCATTGTAAAATGGATTTTTATTATTGGAATTTTAGAATTCGTAATTTTAAACTCTCTGTCCTTTTTTGTGGATACGAAATCCTCCGATATCTTATTCAAAGAAATGGGCTTAGAGAGCACTATTCTTTATTCTACAGCTGCAGCATATGTCATACTATTTTACTTTTTAGTGCTATTTTATCTGAATTACAAAAGAATTTCTACCACGGACTCTTCAACCGAATTGATGAAAAAAATAATCAACACTCGAAAAACTGTGCGCAATTATGTCTTATTTAATTTTAGTTACCTAGCATTTGTAGTTCTTGTTGTCACTGGAGCTTATATAAACATTAATTTTAATGATTTAGATACAAAAAAAATTATTATAATGCTATTAACCGTTTTTGCCCTAACACTAATAATACTAGGGGTTTTGTGGCTCTTTTATCAGTTATTGTATGGAATTCTTCTGAGAAAGTTAAAGAACAATTACAAAGAGCTCGCAAAATTAGAGAACCTTGAATAAGCGATAGTATCGAAAAATTTTTCCTACCCCCTGGTCTAAAACATTCCCACTAAACGATCGGTATAATTGTAATATTTATATTGAATCTTTTATTTTTGAATCGCAAAATAACTCTTTAAAATTCCTAAAATTTTTTTAGTTCGCTTAACAACAGCGCATGCATTTCGTTGGTATAATCTAAATGCGTAACAATTCTAATTCTTCCCTCTCCCATGGGTGTTAACAAAATGTTTTTGTCTTTCATTTTTTGAATAAAATGCGCTGCACCTATCTGCTTATCGACGTAAAAAATAACAATATTAGTTTCTATGGTTTCTAATTTTGTTACATAGGACAACGCACCCAAAACTTCACCAATCTCCTTCGCTTTGCGGTGATCTTCTGCCAACCTTTCGATATGATTGTCTAATGCATAGATTCCTGCCGCAGCTAAAAAACCAACTTGTCTCATTGCCCCTCCAAACAACTTTCGAATTCTTAATGCTTTTGCGATGTGTGCTTTAGAGCCCAATAAAATAGAACCCACTGGCGCTCCCAGACCTTTAGAAAGACAAATAGAAATGGTATCAAACAACTGTCCGTATTGCTGTGGAGTCTCCTTCTTAGCAACCAAAGCATTGAACAAACGTGCACCATCTAGATGAAAAGATAAATTATTTTCTTTGGCAACTTTTTGGACTTTCTCTAACTCCGTAAAATCCCAACAAGCTCCACCTCCTTTGTTTGTTGTATTCTCTACACAAACCAAACGAGCATAAGGAACGTGAATGTCTGCTCTACCGGCAACTGCTTCTTTCAATTGTTCTGCAGAAAACATTCCTCTATTTCCATCAATTAACTTGCAGGTTACGCCGGAATTAAAAGCTGCACCTCCACCTTCGTAATTAAAGACATGCGCATATTTATCACAGATTAACTGGTCTCCCGGTTGCGTGTGCAACTTTATTGCAGTTTGATTTGCCATCGTTCCCGAAGGAAAAAATAGGGCATCTTCCATTCCAAACATCGCAGCGGCTTTTTCCTGTAGCTCATTTACCGTTGGGTCCATTTTAAAAACATCATCACCAACTTTGGCATGCATCATTACTTCCAACATTTTTTTAGTTGGTCTTGTTACTGTATCTGAAATTAAATCTACAATCATATATATTTTATTAAGATAGCTTTTACTGATTTTCACTCCTACTTATAGACAATAGGAACCTATTTAAATTATTCTTATTTAAAAACTTGCTTTTAAAGTTCTTCTTTCAAGAAACTTCGGAAAAAGGTTTGTTCCTGTTTTACAAATTTACTTGCACTGACCTCTTACTATTTAATATTGCTTTTTAATAAGCACTTCCAATTGGAGAACCATCAGGAATTTGCAGTGCATTTATTTTCTCAAATGACGTTGGATCTTTAACAAAACCAGCAATCATTTTTACCATCGCAATATCATATATTTTTTGATTTCCTACTGCTTCTTTCTTTTCTAAAATTAATTTGATTTCATTTAACTTAAACAGTACAATTGCATTTACTTGTTTGTATTGATTTTTAGTAGCTGCCAAATAAAACAATTGCTCTAAAACAGCACTATTTATTACATTTTGTAATTCTTGATAGTACGAATCCTTGTGGGTTTTACTGATGGTTTTTACAATTAATTCATCTAATAACTCCGCTAAACCTAATTGTCTTTTGTTTAAACTTTGATGTGCAATTAATCGAGAAGCTCTTTGTGGATTTAATAATAAATTTAGTGTCATTTCACTTGCTGTTTCAACTGCTCCAAAAGCGTCAAACTCTACTCCTAAATCACTTTTAAAAGATTCTCTACTCCGACCGAAACCAATTGCTCTTGGCGGAAAAAGTCCTAACTTTTCTTTCGGAATTGCAATTTCGTCTACAGCTATTGTTTTTAAAACCGCTTGCAAAGCAATTCTTTCTGTAGTGCCCGAAACGCGCGCTACAACTTTTTGATTTCCACCTTTTACGGCATAGCTATAATTTAAACCACCAATTAATTTTACAGTAGCTTCTGTTTGAAATCTGTGGAAAAAATACAACGGTACAAATACGTCTTCTAGAACCGAATAAGGTTGATTTGTTTTAATATTATCTAAAGAAAAATTAGCAATCGCTGTTTTTCTTATTTTTAAAACGTTGTACAATTCGTCATAAATATTGCCTCCATTATCCCATAAATGAGCAGCGCTGTTTGCACTTCCTTCTGATCTTGCATCTGAATCTGACAAGTATTTTAATCCACTTGCGAAGGCATTTTCTAAAATTGTATTCAATTCTAAATCCTCATTTTTATTTTTTGGAAAATCTTGATATGCATAAGCAACAATTACTTTGTCCCAAACACCAATCTTAGTATCATACACATCTGAGAAATCAATTTTACCGTCCAATAAAGTGAATTTTGGATGCGGGTAATCCATCACTGAAGCTCTATTATTTGTACTTGCTGCAAAATTATGCGCAAAACCCAAAGTATGTCCAATTTCATGTGCCGATAATTGTCTAATTCTAGCAATTGCCATTTGAAGTGCAAAATCATCTGCTGTATTATTCTTTGCATAAGGTGCTTGTAAAGCTTGTGCTATTAAAAAATCCTGTCTAATTCTTAAAGATCCTAAACTTACGTGTCCTTTAATAATCTCTCCAGTTCTTGGATCAGAAATACTTGCGCCATAACTCCAGCCTCTTGTAGAACGATGCACCCATTGTACCATATTGTAACGCACATCTAAAGGGTCTGCTCCTTTTGGCAGCATTTTCATTTGAAACGCATCTTTATAACCAGCTGCTTCAAAAGCTTGATTCCACCAACGTCCGCCGTCTAATAACGCAGAGCGCACTGGCTCTGGTGTTCCTCGATCTAAATAGTAGATAATCGGTTCTTTTGCTTCGGAAATTTCAGCATCTGGATTCTTCTTTTCCAATCGATGTCTTCGAATAAAACGTTTTGTTATTGATGTATTTACCGGCGTTGCATAGTCTAAGTAAGACATTAAGTTTGCACCAGAACGCGGATCAAATTTTCTTAGCTTGTAATTATTATCTGGCAACGCTACAAAAGAATGGTGCTGATGTACTGTTATCAAACTAGCGTCTGGAGTTACACTTCTTATATTGTAGGCTTTTGGAGTTCCTTTAAAGGTTAACATAATATCAAACTCCACATTTTTAGGGAATGCTTTGGATCGCTCCATATTAAAAGCAGATTTACTTTTATCTAAACTGTAACTTCCTTGTTTGTTATTTGCCAAACGATTTGCAACTCCGTGTGCATCTCTCATAAAAAAATCGGTAGCATCTACTAAAAAGACCCCAGCTTTCTCTTCTTTAATAATAAAACCGTGTAAGACCGATTTGGCAAAAGCTTGCTTTACCGATTTTTTTTCTTCCATATTTTCAGTAATCGCTCTATAGTCTTGATTCGGCTGAATGAGCATTATTTTATTACCTGCCTTTTTAAAATGAACTACAACTCCATCCCCTAATTGCCCTCTATCTAAACCAATATCGTTCGAACCAATTCCTTCTGAAAGTGATCTCACGTACAGAAACGCTGTATCTATATCCTCAATTTGAAGAAATACTTTATCAGAATTATCATCATAATAGAACGTAAAATAACCATCGTATTTAGTGATTCCATCTTGGAGTTTGTTTGCCGTTTTTTGTAAAAAAAACTGCGAAAACCCATTAAAAGAAATGAAACTAAAAAACAGAATAGGTAGTACTTTTTTCATGATTGCTATATTTTTTATAAATCTATACAATAACTATCAGTTTTAAAAACGAGAAATCTTAAAATTTCATTTATTTTTGTTCAACTTATGATTACACAAGACCAACTTAAAGATATTGCAGAAAGAATTGAGAAACTAAAATCTTATTTAGAGATTGACAAAAAACTCATAGAAATAGCAAATGAAGAGGAAAAGACAGTAGACCCAAGTTTTTGGAACGACCCCAAAGCAGCGGAAGTACTCATGAAGGAATTACGTTTTAAAAAAAGATGGGTGGAAGATTATCATAAAACCATTACTTTAAATGAAGATGTGATTGTATTGTATGAGTTTTACAAAGAAGGAGAAGTAGAAGAAGCGGAAGTCTTAGCACAATTTGAAAAAGCAAGCACTTTTTTAGAAGATTTAGAATTTAAAAACATGCTCTCCGAAGAAGGAGATTCTTTGTCTGCGACCATACAAATTAATGCGGGTGCCGGCGGAACAGAGAGTTGTGATTGGGTAGAGATGTTGTCTAGAATGTACACAATGTGGGCAGAAAAGCAAGGTTTTAAATTAAAAACGCTCAATTATCAGGCAGGTGATGTCGCAGGAATTAAAACGATTACAATAGAAATTGAGGGTGATTATGCCTTCGGCTGGCTAAAAGGAGAAAATGGGGTCCACAGGTTGGTACGAATTTCACCTTTTGATTCTAACGGAAAACGGCATACAACTTTTGGGTCTGTATACGTTTTTCCTGTAGCTGACGATTCCATTGAAATAGACATAAACCCTGCAGACATAGAAATTGTAACTGCGCGTTCTAGCGGAGCTGGCGGACAAAATGTAAATAAAGTAGAAACGAAAGTTCAGTTGACACATAAACCTTCAGGAATTCAAATTTCTTGTTCAAATTCTCGCTCTCAGCATGATAACAGAGCTACTGCGATGAAAATGTTAAAATCTCAATTATATGAAATTGAACTCCAAAAACAACAAGCAGCAAGAGATAAAATTGAATCTGGTAAATTAAAAAATGAATGGGGCAGTCAGATACGAAACTACGTGATGCACCCTTATAAATTAGTGAAAGATGTAAGAACGGCTCATGAAACAGGAAATGTTGACGCCGTAATGGACGGAAATATCAATCCTTTTTTAAAATCTTATTTGATGCTGAACGGACAGAAAAAAGAAGATTAATACGTATTAAATAAAAAAATGATAGAAATATACCACAATCCGCGTTGCAGAAAATCAAGGGAAGGTTTGGCTATTTTAGAACACTCTGGAAAGGAGTTTAAAATAGTGAAATATTTAGATAATATTCCTTCCGCAAAGGAATTGACAGAAATCATCCTTTTATTAAACATTTCCCCGATTCAATTAGTTCGGAAAACAGAAAAAATCTGGAAGGAAAATCACAAAGGAACAGAAATGTCGGACTTAGCGATTATTAAGGCAATGGTTGCTCACCCAAAATTAATTGAACGCCCTATTGTCATCAATGGTGATAAGGCAGTAATTGGGAGGCCTCCGGAAAACATTGAAAGCATTCTTTAAGATCAGGTTTCCTTCATTTGTTTAACTTTTTTTTAACTAAAAGTGTTTAAACTAAGCGCCAACTTTGCTGTCTAAATATAAAACTGCGTTTTGTCCATAAAAAATAACATACTCCTTCTTTTTCTCTTCTCGTTTTCTTTCATTTTCTCACAACAAAAGGCAAATAAAAACGAAGTTATTATCCAAGGAACAGTGATCGACGGAAGCACAAAACAACCTTTAGAATATGCTACTGTTATCCTAAAAAATAAAGAGACAGATGTGCTATCAGGTGGTCTCACCGATCTCAATGGGAATTTTAAAATTTTGACACCAAAGGCTATCTATGAAATAAGTGTCAAATATATCTCCTTCAAATCCAAAAGTTTTTCTGCGGAAAACATCAATACAAATAAGAACTTCGGAACGATAGAACTCTCTCAAAACACAAACAGTTTAAATGAAATCGTAATTATCGCAGAAAAAACGACTGTGAATATTCGTTTGGACAAAAAAATATTTAATATCGGAAAAGACTTGTCAATTAAAGGCGGGAATGCAAGCGATGTTCTTGGCAATGTACCCTCGGTTCAAGTAGATGTTGAGGGAACCGTAAGTTTGAGAGGAAATGAAAATGTGACCATATTAATTGACGGAAGACCAAGCGCCCTTGTAGGTATGAACGGTGCCGAAGCATTGCGCCAAATTCCCGCAGAAGCGATTGAAAAAGTAGAAGTAATCACCTCTCCTTCGGCAAGGTATGATGCGGAAGGCACCGCAGGTATTTTAAATATCATTCTGAGAAAAAACAAATTAATTGGTTTCAATGGCTCCCTGCAACTGGATTTGGGAAATCCATTAAAAGTAGGAACTGCTTTTAATGCGAACTGGAGAACTGAAAAGTGGAACTTGTTCACCAATACTGGATTTCGATACAATACGAACCCCGGAAATGCATATAGTGATTCTAAATATCTCTCTGCGAATGCCCAAAACGCGCGTGTAACTGAGCATAGAAAATTCGGAAGACAGGGGCGTTCTTTGTTTACAAGTATCGGTGCCAAATACTACCTAACGGACAACACTAGTATTGTAGGAAATATTGTTCTGAATGGAGGGAAAGATAATGACACCAATACAAACAACATACAGCGATTCGATTTTCAAGGAAATACAAATGAATTAACCCAAAGAATTGAGGCAGAAAACGAAAAAGAACAGCGCCTGCAATACACCTTAGATTATCTAAATAATTTTAATGGCAACGGAAGAAAACTATCTATAAACACACAATACTCTACAGAAGTAGCGCATGCTTTAAATACAATTACAGAGACAGACAGACGTTTAAATACATTAAACGATCTGGAAGAAGTGCTGAAAGATCAAGATGAAACTCAAGCCTTATTACAAATAGATTATGTGCATCCCGTTGGAGAAAACATTCAATATGAAGGAGGATATAGGGGAAATTATAGAACTATTTTTAATGGTTTTTATCTTGCTGAGCGGATCGACTTTGAAAATGAAGGTCCTTTAATTCCAGATACTGGTTTGAATAATTCTTTCAATTATAACGAATTCATTAATGCTGCCTACTTCCAATATGGTCAGAAATTTAATAAAATATCTCTTTTAGCAGGATTGCGCTATGAAGATACCTTTATTGAAATCATACAGCAAACCGCTACTGCGGAAAATAAAAGAAAGTACGGTAATTTCTTTCCTACCGTAAATATTGGCTACGAGTTTATAGACGGAGAGAATATCACCTTTGGATACAATAGACGTATTAGAAGGCCCAGAGGACGCAGTTTAAATCCATTTCCCAGCCGCTCAAGTGAATCTAACTTGTACAGCGGTAATGTGTCCTTAAACCCGGTGATTACAGATGCTGTAGACATTGGCTATCTAAAACGCTGGAGTACATTAACAGTAAGCACGTCACTTTATTTCAATAAAAGTAACGACAATTGGGAATGGATTCAAGAAAATACGGGAATGCTAACAGACAATAACGATCCAATAACTAAAAAGTTTCCTATCAATCTATCTACAGAAGAAAGAATTGGTTTGGAGCTCACACTCAACTACAAGCCTCATAAAAATTGGAATATTAATAGTGATTTTAATTTATTTAATGTCACTAGTGAAGGAGACTATACAAGTACTACAACGAATAATACCCAAAATTTCGATTTTAACAATACCGCATTTTTCATCCGGTTGAACCAAAAAATCACCCTTCCGGGAAAAACGGATGTACAAATAAACATGAACTACAGAGGACCTACTCAAAATGCACAAACCAAAAGTAAAAGCGTTTTTAGTATGAGTTTTGCTGCAAGCAAAGATTTGTTTAATGAACGTGCTTCTTTAAGTTTAAATTTGAGTGACCTTTTTAATAGCAGCATCAGTCGAAGAAACACCTTACTTCCAGATTTCTTAGAGCAATATTTTGAGTTTCAGTGGAGAGAGCCACAGCTAAATCTAAGTTTTGTATACCGTTTCAACCAAAAAAAGCAATTAGGAGAGCAGGATCGCAATACCAGCGGTGGTGAAAGTTTGGAATAAAAAAGGATCTCTTAAAGTTTGCTTTATACCAAATACGCTAACCCACCCATTGCCCATAGCTTAAATCAATTTTCAAGAATCTAAGAAGAATAAGACTGCGCTTCAAAATTCAATGAAATAAAAAAACCCGTTCAAAAAATTGAACGAGTTTTTTTATTTACTTTATTTTTTATAAAAACTACTTCCCTTCTGCAGCCTTTTTTGCTTCTTTCTTTAACTTTAAGTTTTCCCAAACAGTACCACCAATCCAATAAGGAACTACAAATGTTAATAAAAAAATCAACAACCAAAAACCAGCTGTAAATATAAACATGAATAAAACCAATCCTGAAAATTGAGAAAAATCTAACATTTTTAAATTATTTAATAATTGTTGCTGCAAAAATAAGACATATTTTCAAATTTCACTTGCTAAATTCAAAATTTTCCAAAAGAATTTAATCCGTTTTGTTCAGATCATTTTTACTTAGTTTTTTGTAAATTTGTGGCGCTGAGTATTGCAATGTATTAAAACGAAACGGGCACCTTTGAATTTTTATCAGGGATAAAAATAAAAAATAGCAAAGCACAGAAGACCGTTTAAAAATATAAAAACAAACACATGAAGTATAGAATTGAAAAAGACACGATGGGGAATGTAGAAGTCCCGGCAGATAAATATTGGGGAGCACAAACCGAACGCTCTCGCAATAATTTTAAAATTGGTGCTGCAGGTTCTATGCCGTTGGAAATTGTTTACGGATTTGCTTATTTAAAAAAAGCAGCAGCCTTTACGAACACAGAATTAGGCGTTTTATCCGCAGAAAAAAGAGATTTAATCGCACAAGTGTGTGATGAAATTTTAGATGGAAAATTAGATGATCAATTTCCACTAGTTATTTGGCAAACGGGATCTGGCACACAATCAAATATGAATGTGAACGAAGTAATTGCCAACAGAGCGCACGAAATTTCTGGGAAAGTTATTGGTGAAGGAGAGAAAACAATTCAACCAAATGACGATGTCAATAAGTCCCAATCATCAAACGACACCTTTCCAACAGGCATGCACATTGCTGCTTATAAAAAAATTATTGAAAATACAATTCCTGGAATTACGCAATTAAGAGATACGCTTAAAGCAAAATCACTGGCCTTTGCTACTGTGGTTAAAATAGGACGTACGCATCTTATGGACGCAACACCATTGACCTTAGGGCAAGAATTTTCTGGCTACGTAGCGCAGTTAAACTTTGGATTGAAGGCATTGAATAATACTTTGGAGCACCTCGCTCAATTAGCTTTAGGAGGCACCGCAGTGGGCACTGGGTTAAATACTCCTGCAGGATATGATGTACTGGTAGCAAAATATATTGCTGAGTTTACAGGATTGCCATTTATTACGGCAGAAAACAAGTTTGAGGCTTTGGCTGCGCACGATGCTTTTGTAGAAACACATGGTGCTTTAAAGCAAATAGCCGTCTCTTTAAATAAAATAGCCAATGACATTAGAATGATGGCCTCTGGACCAAGGTCTGGAATTGGAGAGATTATGATTCCCGCGAATGAACCCGGTTCTTCTATTATGCCTGGAAAGGTAAATCCCACGCAGGTGGAAGCCATCACAATGGTATGTGCACAAGTAATGGGAAATGATGTTGCAGTTACGGTAGGAGGAACTCAAGGACATTATGAATTGAATGTTTTTAAACCAATGATGGCAGCAAATGTTTTACAATCGGCGCAGCTAATTGGAGATGCCTGCCTCTCTTTTGATATAAACTGTGTTGCCGGTATTGAACCAAATCACAAAAGAATTACAGAATTATTAAATAATTCATTAATGTTAGTGACTGCTTTAAATACGAAAATAGGCTATTACAAAGCTGCTGAAATTGCAAATACAGCCCATGAAAATGGGACCACCTTAAAAGAAGAAGCTGTTCGTTTGGGGTATGTTACCGAAGCGCAATATGACGAATGGGTAAAACCAGAAGAAATGATTGGTGGATTAAAATAAAATAAGACTATTGTAACCTCTTAAAAACTGCATGCTTTTGCGGTTTTTTTGGCTAAAAAAAAGAAAGATGAAGCATCACGAAGAATTTATGAGTACCGCTGTAAAAGCAGCTTTAAAAGGAATGAACAACAACGAGGGAGGGCCTTTTGGATGTATCGTTGTAAAGGATGGTAAAGTAATTGGGAGCGGAAACAACAAAGTAACCTCTACCAATGACCCTACTGCGCACGCAGAAGTCACTGCAATTAGAGATGCCTGTAAAAATATTGGCGCTTTTCAATTGGATGGCTGTATCATATATACTTCATGCGAACCTTGTCCGATGTGTTTAGGAGCAATTTACTGGGCGAGACCAGATAAAGTTTACTATGGTAGTAACCAGCAAGACGCTGCTAATATTGGCTTTGACGATGCCTTTATCTACAAAGAAATTCCTTTGCCATATGCGGAGAGAAGTATTCCTTTTGAGCAAGTAGGCAGAGAAATTGCCCTAGAGCCCTTTCAAAAATGGACGGAAAAACAAGATAAAACAGCCTATTAAAACAATAAAAAAACCGAAGTTAAAACTTCGGTTTTTTTATTGTTTTAATTCCGTACACAACATTATCAAATTTACAGATAACGCTCTTTCACAATATGTATGTGGTGTATTTGGTGGCCTGAAAACAAATATCCCAAAGCGCTCACAGACATTTCACTATTAGATGCGGATCCTACGCGTGCTAATGCCTCTTCTGAAAAACTTCGATACAGTTGAATTGTAGATTTTCGAAGGACTGCCATCTCCTCTAATAGCTCGTAATAATCGCGTGCATTTGCAGTATCATTCTCCACAAAAACATCTTGATCATACCCCGGTAATACAGTTTTGTCGTTCCTTGCAAAACACAAAGCTCGATAACAGAAAATTCGCTCTGTATCTATAATATGTTGTATTACCTCTTTCAAAGTCCATTTTCCTGCTGCATAAGAAAAGCCATGTTTTTCTACTGGCACATTCCTTAATACTTGATCAAATACTTCTTGACTGCTTTGTAGACTTTCTAAGATTGACTTTCCATCTTTTGAAACCAACTTGATGTATTGCTCAAAATAAGGAGCATATTCTGTTTTCGAAATCATTTAATTTTAATTTTGAGATTATGGAGTACTCTAAAAAGATTCCTTGTGCTTACAAACTGAATTGAAACCAGGAATTAAGACCAAACCTATTGCCCGGTCTGCGATTTTAAACTTCAGAAGCTACCTGAACAAATATACTTTTTATAAGTGGAAAGCTATTATTTTATTTTATTTTCGTTCCACACTTTCAAGCATGCTATTCCAACAGAAAAAATACATTCAATTTTTATTAAAAGCCACCAATCAACATGGCGTACATTCTCCTTTTGTATATCTTTTAGTTACAAAATGTCTTTATAAAAGAAGCTCTCATATCCTATGGAAATCCTTTCTAAAAATTAGAAATACGATTGCGAAAGACCACCGAAAAGTTAAATTTTCAGAGTTTAAACGCACTTCCAACAATTCAAAAACCAACCCATTTACAATTTCTGAAATTGGAAAAATTGAGGGAATTTCAAATAAAAAAGCAAAACTTTTAATTAAAATTATCGACTATTTAAAGCCAAAAAATATTTTAGAAATAGGGACATCCATCGGTTTAGGAACGGTTGCTATCAGATTAGCAAATACTAATTCCTCTATCATAACATTAGAAGGTTGTCCTGAAAAAATAAAAATTGCGGAAGCAGTATTTCTACAAAATAAATTAAGTGCTATGGAAACAGTCCACGGTAATTTTTTAGAAACGCTTCCATCCATTGTGAAAAATAAACAATTCGATTTTATTTATTTTGACGGCATACCAACAAAAGAAGCAACACTCAAGTATTTTGAAATAAGTTTACAAGCTATCCACAACGACTCTTTTTTTATCTTTAATTCGATTTCTGTAAATACCCAAATGCAAGCAGCTTGGTCTCAGATAAAAAAGCACCCAAAAGTATCCGTGACTGTTGACCTTTTTTACCTCGGGATAGTCTTCTTTCGGAAAGAGCAAGCAAAGGAAAATTTTAAAATAAGAGTTTAACCACGTCTTAAAAGATAAACATTGTAACTTTGATACTTATAAATAATAGAATCTATCTGAAATGAAAATATATACAAAAACCGGGGATAAAGGAACTACTGCACTCTTTGGCGGCACAAGAGTAAAAAAATACAATTTGCGAATCAATAGTTACGGAACAGTAGATGAGTTAAATTCATATATTGGATTGCTTAAGGATCAAAATATACGTGCAGTTCATAAAGAAGCACTTTTAAAAATTCAAAATGAATTATTTACTTTAGGAGCGATGTTGGCAACCCCTCCAGATAAGGAAACTTTAAAATCTGGAAAAGCGCGTTTAAACATTCCAAAAATTGACGAAGATTCGATTCTATTCTTAGAAAATGAAATTGATAGCATGGAGCTAACACTTCCCCAAATGACCCATTTCATTCTTCCTGGCGGACATCAAGCCGTGTCATTTTGTCACGTTGCAAGATGCGTTTGTAGACGTGCAGAAAGGTTCGCAGTAGAGTTGAACGATGAAGAAGCGATAAATAATGATATTTTAAAATACCTTAACCGCCTTTCTGACTATCTTTTTGTGTTGGCACGAAAATTGTCTAAAGACTTAGAGATAGCGGAGTTCAAGTGGATTCCTGAAAAAAATTAATACGTTCTTTTTTTATCGCGTTGCAGAAGTTTATAATTTATTTAAAATACTGATTTTTAGTAATTTACAAAAATTATGATTTCCTTCACAATAAATTTCTTAAAAAAGACTTGCATAATTCAGCAAAAAAATTATTTTTGCACAAAATTAAACAATAAGAAATGTATTGGACATTAGAATTAGCATCTTATTTAGCAGATGCACCTTGGCCAGCAACCAAAGACGAGTTAATCGATTACGCCATTAGAACTGGATCTCCTTTAGAAGTAGTAGAAAACTTACAGGATATAGAGGACGAAGGTGATTCATATGACTCAATTGTAGAGATTTGGCCAGATTATCCGACGGAAGATGATTATCTTTGGAACGAGGATGAATACTAAAAAAACAATTAATATAAAAAGTCTCTAATGAGGCTTTTTTTTTGTTTTCTTTTTATCAAAATAATTCTTTTTTCTCAGGCATATAAAGCCCTGATATACAAGTAAATAATACGGCTATCTTTTTAGCTTCTAAAATATACAGAAAATGAGTGTTTTAAATTCAGTGATAAAACTTTTTGTGGGCGATAAGCAGCAAAAAGATTTAAAAATTTTACAACCTGTTGTAACAGATGTCAACGCATTTGAAACAGCAGTTTCTATCCTTTCCAATGATGCGTTAAGAGCAAAAACGGTGGAGTTTAAAGAAAGGATAAAAGCGGCTACAAAAGAATTTGATACAAATATTGAAACCCTTGAAAAAGAAGCGATAACAGCAGATATTGACAGACAAGAAGCTATTTACGTAGCAATCGATGGTCTAAAAGATGAAGCCTACAAAGTTTCAGAAGCATCGTTATTGCAAATTATGCCAGAAGCTTTTGCTGTTGTAAAAGAGACTGCAAAACGTTTTGTTGAAAACAAAGAAATTGAAGTAACAGCAACTGCATTTGACAGAGAGCTATCAGGGGAACGAGAGCATGTAGTACTGCAGGACGACAAGGCTTTCTGGTTGAATTCTTGGGATGCTGCAGGAAAACCAGTTACTTGGGATATGGTCCATTATGATGTACAATTAATTGGAGGTTCCGTATTGCACCAAGGAAAAATTGCAGAAATGATGACAGGTGAAGGGAAAACATTGGTTTCAACCTTACCTGTATATCTAAATGCCTTGACAGGAAATGGAGTGCATTTGGTTACTGTAAATGATTATTTAGCAAAACGTGATAAGGCATGGATGGGACCTATTTTTGAGTTTCATGGTTTCACTACTGATTGTATTGATTACCACCAACCAAACTCAGATGCGCGAAGAAAAGCCTACAATGCAGATATAACCTACGGAACAAATAACGAATTCGGATTTGACTATTTGCGCGATAATATGGCAAGCTCTAAAGACGATTTAGTACAAAGAGCGCCAAACTATGCCATTATTGATGAAGTTGATTCTGTATTAATTGATGATGCAAGAACGCCATTAATTATCTCTGGCCCTGTACCTCAGGGAGACAGGCATGAATTTAATGAACTAAAACCGTTGGTAAACGATATTGTTGGTATTCAGAGTAAGTATTTGATTGGGGTCCTAGCAGATGCAAAAAAGATAATTGCTAGTGGCGATACCAAAGAAGGTGGATTTCAATTACTAAGAGTGTACAGAGGCTTGCCAAAAAACAAAGCCTTGATAAAGTTTTTATCTCTTGAAGGAATGAAACAAATTCTTCAAAAGACAGAAAACTACTATATGGCAGATAATAATAAATTAATGCCAGAAGTAGACGATGCCCTGTGGTTTGTTATTGAAGAAAAAAACAATCAAATTGACTTAACAGACAAAGGTATTGCCCATTTATCGGAAAAAACATCCAATGATAGTTTTTTCATATTGCCTGATATTGGGGTAAAGTTTGGAGAAATTGATCATTCGGAAATGTTACCTGAAGAAAAATCAAAACAAAAAGAAGCGCTGTATAAAGATTTTAATATCAAGAGTGAGCGCATTCATACCATGAATCAACTTTTGAAAGCATACACTGTTTTTGAAAAAGATGTGGAATATGTTGTGATGGAAAACAAGGTAATGATTGTTGATGAGCAAACGGGGCGTATCATGGATGGTCGTCGCTATTCAGACGGCTTGCATCAAGCAATTGAAGCAAAGGAAGATGTAAAAATTGAGGATGCTACCCAAACTTTTGCAACCGTAACACTTCAAAATTATTTTAGAATGTATCGCAAACTTTCTGGAATGACAGGAACTGCGATTACGGAGGCTGGAGAATTGTGGGAAATTTACAAATTAGATGTAGTAGAGATTCCAACCAATAGACCAATTCAAAGAGATGATAAAGAAGATTTAGTTTATAAAACTGCCCGCGAAAAATACAATGCAGTCATCGAAGATATTGTCGTTTTAGTGGAGCAAAAACGTCCTGTTTTAGTAGGAACAACCTCTGTAGAGATTTCAGAATTATTAGGTAGAATGCTACAAATGCGTAAAATTCCTCACAATATTTTAAATGCAAAATTACACAAACGTGAAGCTAATGTTGTTGCCGAAGCAGGGAAACCAGGTGTTGTTACCATCGCAACAAACATGGCAGGTCGTGGTACAGATATTAAACTTACCAAAGAAGTAAAAGAGGTAGGTGGTTTGGCTATCATTGGTACCGAAAGACATGACTCTAGACGTGTAGATAGACAGCTTAGAGGACGTGCTGGAAGACAAGGTGATGTTGGATCAACACAGTTTTATGTTGCCTTAGATGATAATTTAATGCGTCTTTTCGGTTCTGATAGGATCGCGAAGATGATGGATCGAATGGGATTGAAGGAAGGAGAAGTAATTCAGCATTCTATGATCTCTAAATCTATTGAAAGAGCACAAAAGAAAGTTGAAGAAAATAACTTCGGCATTCGGAAGCGTTTATTAGAATATGACGACATTATGAACGCTCAAAGGGAGTTTGTTTACAAAAGAAGACGGAATGCCCTTGACGGGAAACGTTTGCAAGTTGATATTGCAAATATGATTTATGATACTTGTGAGTCCATAATTAATAGTAATAAGCCTACCAAGGATTTTCAAAATTTCGAATTTGAATTGATTAAGTTTTCTGCGATGAGCTCTCCATTCTCTGAAGAAGAGTTTAAGAGTTTATCAGAAAATGAATTAGCGGAGAAATTATATGAACTTATAAAGGAACACTACCAAAATAAAATTGAAAGAAATGCCGTTTTAGCATTACCTGTGATAAAAGATGTTTTCGAAAATGAAGGCGATAAGTATGAGCGTATTGTAGTTCCATTTACAGACGGTATAAAATCCTTACAGGTTGTAACCAACTTGAAGGAAGCTTATGAAACTGAGGGTAAAAGCTTGGTTACAGATTTTGAGAAAAACATTACGCTTGCAATTATAGACGAAAACTGGAAAGAGCATCTGCGTAAAATGGACGAATTGAAAAACTCTGTCCAAAATGCTTCTTATGAGCAAAAGGATCCTTTATTAATCTATAAGTTTGAGGCTTTTGAATTGTTCAAAAAGACCGTAGATGAAATTAATAAAGAGGTATTATCTTTTTTATTCAAGGGAGAATTGCCAAAACAATCAAATCAAATTTCTGAAGCACGAGACCAAAGAAAAGAGCGTTTAAATACAAGTAAAGCAGATGTTCAAAACTCAACTGAACAAGCGATCTCAAATTCTAGACAACAACCTGAACCCGTTGAAACTGTGGTACGGGAGCAACCTAAAATTGGTAGAAATGAGCGCGTTGTTATTAAAAACGTATTGAGTGGTGAGCAAAAAGAAGTAAAATTCAAACAAGCCATACCGCTAATAGAAAAAGGAGAATGGGTGCTAATTAATAGCTAGCTTCCTGCAACTCTTAAGAATAAAAAAACCGTTTAGAAGTTCTAAACGGTTTTTTTGTTTTCAAATGATTCAATTTAGAATATTGTAGGCATTTGTAAATATTGTAAGAACTCTTTCTTCGTTTCTTTCTCTTTGAATTTACCACCAAACTCTGAAGTTACGGTAGAGCTTTCAATATCTTTAATTCCTCTAGAATTTACGCACAAATGTTTTGCATCAATCACGCAGGCAACATCTTGTGTTCCCAAAGCTTCTTGCATTGCTTGTACAATTTGCATTGTCAAACGCTCCTGTACTTGCGGTCTTTTTGCATAGTACTCTACAATTCGATTCATTTTGGACAGTCCAATCACCTTACCATCAGAAATATAAGCAACATGCGCCCTACCTATAATTGGCAACAAATGGTGCTCACAGGTAGAATACACTACTATATTTTTTTCCACTAACATTTCACCATAATTATAGTTGTTGTCAAACGTAGAAGCTTTTGGCATATTTTTAGGATCTAGTCCCATAAACATTTCGTTTATGAAAGCTTTGGCAACTCTTTTAGGAGTTCCTTGCATACTGTCATCCGTTAAATCCATTCCTAAGGTATGTAAAATATCTTTTACACTTTCCTCGATTTTTGCTATTTTCTCTTCGTTAGAAATATCAAAAGCATCTGGCCTTATCGGGTTTTTTGCCGATGTAGACACATGATTTTCTCCTATCTCGTCAATCCTATCGTCATTCATTTTGCTGTTCAATTCAAACATTTCATTCTATATTAGTCTGCAAATTTACGTTTTTGCAACGTATTATCTTAATTTTTGTATCAATTATCGTGATACTTCTATAAATATCATTTGGACTGCTAAAGGCTCTTTTTAAGAATATACCCATGATCTAAATAGTGATACTTTGTTCTTAAGGCACTGCTTCCTATTTTAATTTTTCAATTAATACTGCTAAAGAGACCGCTTCTTGCGCGCCCGTAAGCATGTCTTTTAATGTGAAATTACCATCGGAAACTTCAGAGACTACAAAGGCAATCCCTCTACTAGCCACATATTTCCACTGTCGTTTCTGTTGTTTATTGCTTGTTCCTAAATCCGGATAAAATTCACTTTTCACGCCTTGAGTCCTCAATGCTTTGATCGCTTTCATTTTTAAAATATCTGAAGCAGCATCAAAGTTCAAGAAAACCACTTTTGGAGTTGGCAAATCAACAACTTTAAACAAACCCAACTCCTCTAAAACCAAATAAATCCGATCCAGGCCAAAAGAGACTCCAACTCCAGAAACCTCTTTCAATCCAAAGATTCCTGTTAAGTCATCATATCTTCCGCCCCCTCCAATAGATCCCATTGCAACACTCTTTGGCGCTGCTACTTCAAAAATTGCTCCAGTATAATAATTTAATCCTCGTGCTAAAGTGACATCCACTTCCAAATCTGCTGTGTCTAAACCTAACTGGGCAACTGTATTAATTACAAAGCGAAGTTCTTCAACTCCTTTTATTCCTTCTTCAGAAGTTTCTAACATGCGCTCTAAAGAGGATAGCTTGTCTAAATTAGTCCCTGAAAAATCAAATAAGGGTTGTACTTTCTCAATAGCCTCCTCGGTAATTCCTTTGGACAGCATTTCTTTTACAACACCTGCTGTTCCAATCTTATCTAATTTATCTAAGGCAACTGTGAAATCAATTAATTTATCTTGAGCACCAATAACCTCAGCAATTCCAGATAATATTTTCCGATTGTTTATTTTAATGACAGTTCCAACCAAACCGAGTTTCGTAAAAACAGTATCATATAACTGGATAAACTCCACTTCTTGAAATAAAGAACTGCTTCCAACCACATCGGCATCACATTGAAAAAACTCTCTAAAACGACCTCTTTGTGGTCTGTCTGCCCTCCATACGGGTTGCACTTGGTACCTTTTAAAAGGAAATGTAATCTCATTTTGGTGCTGTACAACATAACGTGCAAAAGGCACTGTTAGATCGTATCTCAGCGCTTTTTCAGAAATTTGAGCAGTAAGTTTTAGGCTGTCTTTTTCTGATAGCAATGTAGTATCTGCCTTCGCTAAATAATCACCAGAGTTTAATATTTTAAAAATTAATCGATCCCCTTCTTCACCATATTTACCCATTAAAGTGGCGGAGTTTTCAAAACTTGGTGTTTCTATAGGTTGAAATCCAAACGTTTCAAAAGTAGTTTTAATCGCATTCATAATATAGCTGCGATTTGCTACTTCTGTGGGTGAAAAATCTCTGGTTCCTTTTGGGATGCTCGGTTTCATTACTTATTTTTTTGTTCTTGGCTTTTCGTTTTTAATGCAATCACTCAAAACGATGTACCTAAAATTTTAATTTCGTAATTGAAAATTACGTATGCAAATATCGTGAAAAAGTTGTTATTTTTTAAGCCTTCTTTCGGTTTTATTTCTTCCCCTTAAAGCATAAATAGCTGCATTTAACTCAAAGCCTAATAAAAGGATGATGGCATTCAACCAAATAAACAACATCAGTATTAGGAGTGTCCCTATAGAACCATACAATTCATTGTATTTTGCGAATTCAGTTACGTAATACCCAAATAAATAAAAAGTAAAAATTGATAGAATCGTTGTAAAAACGGCTCCTGGAGAAAAGAACCCAGTATGTTTTCCTTCCTTAACGCCATAATGATAGAGCATCGAAACGGTTAGAAAAAGCATTGTTAGAAAGATACAGCTACGTCCTAGTTGCAACCAAATTAAATTGTCTTCCAACCACCCTAAAGAAACCATATCTAATAAAAACAAATCGAAAAATATAATTAAAGTAACCGCTACAATTACAAAAATCACGATTACAACCGAAACGACCATCGCAATAAAATAGGCTCTAAAAATATTTCTAGCCTCTTTTATATGGTAGGAGTACTCAAAACCACCAAAAATAGCATTCACCCCATTTGTCATTAAAAAGATGGAACCTATAAAACCAAAAGATAGCAAACCTCCATATTGATTTTTAATAATATCCAGTAAAACGGCGTCTACCGCATCAAAAGTTTTCGGAGGCAATACATCTGAAATAATAGACAATAAGCCTTCCTGAGCACCTGTTATTGGTAAAAAAGGAATTAAAGTAAGCACAAATAATAGAAAAGGGAAAATTGCCATAAAAAAACTGTAAGCAATTCCACCAGCCCTTGTGGTTAGCGCTCCTTCTGCGATACCAATGCAATACATTTCTAAAACGTCATACAATGACATTCCCTCCAACCCTGGAATTTTTATTTTTTTTCCAAGTTTAACAAAAACATTTACAATAGGCACTTTCGCTAACTTGTCTTCTATTTCTTTTGTCATGGTAATTAAATCTCCTTATGCTTCCTTGTCACGCAAATTACTCAATTATTATATTATTTAAACTTCTAAAAAGTCTTTTAAAATTATATTCCTTTATTTTTGGTATCATCAGTTCTTTTGAAAATATAAAATTCTCACCAAAACCTAAGCTTGCCAAAAGACCATAATTTTCATTAAAAACTAAAGTGATAAGGTTCGCGTTCGAGGTCTTTTCTTGATACATGGTAAATACTAAATTCTCAAATTCATACTCCGTTCCCGTTGATGAAAAGGTACTACCTCTAAAGCTTAATTCCTGAGTATGATATGCATAGCTCACGTTGTTGAAAGGTATCGAATCTTTGAGATTTTGATAACTAAAAAGCATTAAAGAATCGTTGCGCACTGTATTCAAAAGATAGCTTTCTACCGCAACACCTTCTAATGAATACTTAAAAACAGCAACATCGATCTCTTTGCTTGTGCAGGAAAGCAATAATAAAGTGAGCCCTAAATAATAAAAATGTACATACTTCATTCTATAATAATTTGATATTGAGATAAAACACCTTCAATAGTAGTTCTGCTAAACCTGGCGCCCTTCAGCTTGCTATTTGATGGATTTAAATTAAAATCTGTAGCAGTTCTAAAATCTGTTTTTTCTAAGTTGGTGTTTTCAAAAATGGCCCCTCTTAGATTGCAGTCTTCAAAAACAGTTTTGCTTGCCTGCGTTTCCGTAAAATCTACTTGCTCTAAATTACAAGATATAAAAGACGTGTTTGGCATCTTCAGCTGATAAAAGGATGAAAAATTTAGCAAACACTCTTTAAATGAAAATTGCAAGAGAAACTGGTTCACTTCATGAAACTTTATCCCAATCATCTTGCAACCCACAAAGTATACATTTTTAAACGCGCTATCCTTTACAAGTGCATTACTAAAATTACAATCTGTAAATTGACATTCTATAAATTGAATATTTATGGCATGTACGCATTGAAAATTACAATTCACAAAAGTACAATTATCATATTCCCCTTTCTCTATACCTGCTAAGGCAAAGTCTATCTTGATGTAATCGATACTATCAAAATGATTATTACTCATAATTTTTTTGACAAGTTAACTTTTTTTAATGCAATCAATTACACCGCTTTTAAGCTGAGATCTAGATTAGAAACAGCATGTGTTAATGCACCTGAAGAGATGAAATCCACACCACAATCTGCATATTTTCTTATTGTTTTTTCATTGATCCCTCCAGAGGACTCCGTAAAACAAGTATCTCCAATTAAAGCTACTGCTTTCAAAGTATCCTCGTAATTAAAGTTGTCTATTAAAATTCTGTGAATACCGCTGTTTGAAAGAATCTCTTGGATTTCCTCTAAACTTCTCGCTTCCACAATTATTTTAAGATCTAGTTTTTTTTCAAGCAAATATTTCTTTGCCTTTATAATTGCTGCAGAAATTCCTCCTGCAAAATCTATGTGATTGTCCTTAATCATCAGCATGTCATACAGCGCAAATCGATGATTTACCCCACCTCCTATTTTAACCGCCCATTTTTCAATTGCTCTAATTCCTGGTGTTGTTTTCCGTGTATCTAAAACTTTCGTTTTTGTTCCCGCTAGTAAAGCAGCAAAAAAAGCAGTCTTTGTAGCAATGGCAGACATTCGTTGCATGGCGTTTAAAACTAAACGTTCTGCCATGAGAATGGACTGTGAACTTCCATGAACAAGAAAAACAACATCGCCATACTTTACCTTTTCACCATCTTGTATAAAAGTTATCACCTCCAAATCTTTATCCACATATGCGAAGATTTGCTTTGCGAATTCAACACCCGCAATAACCCCCTCATCTTTAACCAATAGTTTTGCTTTTCCAGTCGCATTTTTTGGAATACAAGAAAGCGATGTGTGATCCCCATCTCCAATATCTTCTCGGATTGCATTGGCAATAATAAGTTCTAATTCATTTTCAAACTGCTGCTTTGATATCATATGTTGTGAATTCTACGGTAAAAATAACAATGATTTTTAACTTTATATAACTTCTATTGATTTTATACTTTAAAACTAATAAATTTGTATTGCCGTAAAAGTTCCCCGAACGGAGCTATAAAATTCATTTAATGCGGTGTTCGCTGCCTTGAACCCTATACAAATTATGAAAATTAAACTTTTAGTAATTGGAAAAACAGATCATAAAAACTTACATCAATTAATTGAAGAATATCAAAACCGCCTAAAACATTATATAAAATTTGAATTAGAGGTTATTCCAGACATTAAAAATGTTAAAAATTTAAGTGAATTACAGCAAAAACAAAAGGAAGGCACTTTAATTTTGTCACGATTACAAACCACAGATCAATTAGTCTTACTAGACGATAAAGGAAAACACTTTACCTCTGTTGAATTTTCAGAATATCTTCAGAAAAAAATGAATGCGGGGATGAAACAGCTTGTATTAGTTGTTGGCGGACCTTATGGATTTTCTGATGCTGTTTATGAAAAGTCCAACGGTAAAATATCGCTCTCTAAAATGACTTTTTCTCATCAAATGATTCGTCTGTTTGTGATAGAACAATTGTACCGAGGGTTTACAATTTTAAAGAATGAACCTTATCATCACGCGTAAAAGTTTGCAGATCCTTTTTAACCTTGACATACTCTTGGGGTGCATATTCCGTAATTCTCTTAAAAGCACTGAAGAACGGATTGTAAGAAGCAAAGCCTGTTGTATGCGCTAATGACTCCAGTGTTTCTGTATTTAAAAAACCTCCTTCAATAAGCTTAATAGCATCCTGAACCCTACTGTTCATTCTAAATTCAGAAAAAGACAAACTAGAGTGGTATTTAAATAAAAAAACAATATGGCTTTTAGGGACGCCAATACTTAATGCAATTTCACTTTGGGAAGCTTTTGGATTCCGAAAAATCAACTCTGCGGTACTTAGCCTATTTACTTCCTCAACATAGATAGCGATATTTTCTTTGATATTTTCTTGCAAAACCTTGTCTTGTGTGTTCCTTATATTCCCTGTATCTATACTCCAATTCATATCGTTTACCAAATCCTCCATATTCTCCAAAGTAGAAGAATGAAACTTCGACAAAGTTTGATTCAATGTTGGTAAACCAAATAATATTTCCGGTGAAATTAGAATTTTAAAAAAACTGATAAGCCAAAATGTTAAAGAAAAAATAGCCATTGTTTTACCAGAGAGCACCGACCCGTTAAATGATTCGTTATATACGGAAACGATTACCATAAAACCACACAGCAAGTTAACAAGATAGAAAAAGAGTGTCCAACTTTTAATCAAATTAAAGTGCTCATTGTTTATAGACATGATTTTCCGGAACCAAATTTTGCTTTTTAGGAGTTTAAAAGTTAAAATTAAATAAAAAAGTATATATGAGGTGATCAGAAAGAAATTCGTCCACATACCAAAATGAAAAAGCAAACTTTCTCTTATAAGAACATTTGAATTTATAAAATATAGACATAAAACAAAAATAAGATGCCTTAAATCTTTAATATTATGCCTTTTTTTTTGAAGTATTAAATTCTTATAATACAAGTAAGCACAGGGCACAATAATTAAATATAAAATTGAAGACAAACCTGCATCGGGCCTTAATACCGACTGTAGACCAACACTATAACTACCGTGAACAAAAAAACGAAAAGAAATAATTCCTATAATTAATATCAAGTAAAAATTACAAAAAGGATTCGATCCATAGCTCCTAATCATTAAAAAAAGTGTGATAAATCCAACAATACTCGTCACCAAAAATAAAAATGATTCCACCAAATTTTTAATATTAAAATTACTTTGTAAATGTAATAAAATTAACATTACTTTTGGATAATATCTTACTAATTACTTAAAACTCTTACTGATTTGTATAAAGTGAGGTGAATCTAAGCGTATAAATTTTTTTTAATGTTTAGTTTTTAATTAAATTTGTTAAACAGTATATCAAAATTTACTTTTCAAGAAAATCTACAATATACCTGTCAGCGCTAATTATTCATTTAGGCGAGAAAGTAATTATTTGTTTTTTGGGGAAAATATAATTAAGGACTCTCAAATCTCTACGAATAAAGTTGGCAGGTTAATTTTACTTCACACAAAGTTTCACAAAAGATTTCAATACCAAAAATCAGCAAAACGTTTTTAGATGCTTTCGTGGATTTATGAAGCTGCATGAATACGTTGCTTTACCAAAACTACCTTTTTCACTTCAGACCAACTATTTTTAGATTCTTACAGCCTTTTTAAAAAGCAAACTATAATTATGGATATTCGATTCGTGTTGCATTTAGCTAATAGTAAAAAAATAATATGAAAAGGAGTACATTTGTTTAAAATCCAACATTTTTAATGAAATTAGTCTTCGCAACAAATAATACCAACAAACTTGAGGAAGTGCAAGAAATGTTACCAAAATCAATACAATTATTAGGTTTAAAAGATATTAATTGTTTTGAAGAGATCGCAGAAACAGAGACTACGCTCGAAGGAAACTCAAAATTAAAAGCTTCCTTTATTACAGATAAATTTAGCTTTGACTGTTTTGCTGACGACACAGGCTTAGAGGTAGAAAGTTTAAATGGAAAGCCTGGAGTTTATTCTGCTCGCTTTGCTGGAGAGCCCTACAGCTCTGAAAACAACATGCAAAAACTCCTAAAAGACCTGCAAAAACACCAGAACAGAAAAGCACAGTTTCGGACGGTAATTTGTTTGCACATCGCAACACAAGAATTCTTATTTGAAGGAGTTTGTAAAGGTGAAATTTTAACTAAAAAGGAAGGAACTGAAGGGTTTGGGTACGACCCCATCTTCAGACCAGAAGGCTTCTCGCAATCTTTTGCAACAATGAGTTCCTTGGAAAAAAACAGGATTTCCCACAGGGGAATTGCAATCAAAAAATTAGTTGATTTTTTAAAAGATACATATTCATAATACCGATCCTCATTTAAAAAAGTAAATTGCGATGTTCTATTTCGGCATTGACAAGTAAATTATTTTTAACGAATACGATACCATGTTAAAACAAGCATCTAAAAAACACTTTCTACTATTGTTTGTAATCCTCTTGTTTTTATGCCTTTTAAACATAAGTTTAGGCTCTGTATCTATTCCTTTCAAAGACATCTTAAACACCTTAACTGGCGGAATTGCCACGAAAGAAAGTTGGCAAACAATCATTTTAAATTTTCGTTTACCAAAAGCGATTACAGCAATCTTAGTAGGCTCAGGTTTGTCTGTTGCTGGATTACTAATGCAAACTTTTTTTAGAAATCCACTAGCGGGACCTTTTGTACTGGGTATTTCTTCTGGCGCGAGCTTTGGAGTCGCTTTATTTATTCTAGGAAGTTCTCTTTTTAGTGGCTTTCTTATGACCAATTCAATTTCAAATTGGTCTTTACCAATGGCTTCCAGTGCTGGTGCATTTTTAGTTTTATCGGCAGTCGTTATTGCCGCAAACAAAGTAAAAAACACGATGTCTATCCTAATAATAGGACTTATGTTTGGCAGCCTAACTGCAGCTTTAATTAGTATTTTAACTTATTTTAGTACAGCAGCACAAATTCAACAATTTTTATTTTGGAGTTTTGGGAGTTTAGGCAATCTCTCTTGGAGTGAACTATCTATTTTTATAGCGGTTTATAGTATTGCAATACTGGCAACAGTAGCGGTTGTAAAACCATTAAACAGTTTACTTCTAGGAGAAAATTATGCGAAAAGTTCAGGAGTTAACATCAAGAAAAGTCGAAATATTATTTTATTAATTACAAGTATTTTAACTGGAGTCATTACTGCTTTTGCAGGTCCTATCGCATTTATTGGGCTCGCAGTTCCACACATTGCTAGAATAATTTTCAGTACTGCGAACCATAAAATATTAATTCCTGCAGTACTCCTTTTAGGAGCTATTGTAATGTTAATTTGTGATACCATTTCCCAGTTACCTACCAGTGAATTTACACTCCCCATAAATGCAATTACTTCCTTATTTGGTGCACCTGTTGTTATTTGGCTTTTAATTAGAAAAAAACAACTCTTTGTCTAGATGATTAAAAATACAAAAAATATTATTTTACAAACCGAAGACCTCACAATCGGATACGCTCAAAAAAAAGGAGACAAAATTGTCTTATCTAAAATAAACATCGCTATTGAAAGCGGAAAATTGATTAGTGTACTCGGAAAAAATGGCATTGGAAAATCCACCCTTCTTAGAACACTTTCTAAAGTACAAAAACCGATTTCCGGTGTTGTATACTTTGAAGAAAAATCTTTAAATAGCTATTCAGAAAACGCCCTATCAAAGAAACTTAGCCTCGTATTAACAGAGCGCTTACCTGAGAGTCAATTAACAGTTTTTGAATTAATAGCATTGGGAAGACAGCCATATACAAATTGGATAGACACCTTAGCTCCACTTGACATAGAAAAGGTTAATGTTGCTATGCAACAAACAAAAATAACCCATTTAAAAAACACCCTTTTTTATGAATTAAGCGATGGTCAACTGCAACGCGTTTTAATTGCACGAGCGCTAGCGCAAGACACAGCTGTAATTATTCTTGATGAGCCAACGGCCCATTTAGACATGCACCAAACCATTAATATTTTTGCGTTGTTGCAAAAACTTGTAAAAGAAACCAATAAAACCATCATAATTTCCTCTCATGAAATGAATTTAGCACTGAAACTTTCGGACCAAATTATATTAATGAAAGAACGTAAACTTATCTTTGGCACTACAGCAGACTTAATTTCACAAAGTGCTTTTGATGCTATTTTTCCTGATACCCTTCTTCAATTTGATAAATCCTTAGAGCAGTTTGTAATTAAAAGCTCCTAACCCTAAAATAAGACGAACTTTTTGTTACTTTTGAAAACGAATGATTTTAAACAAAATATGTATTAAAACGATGAAAAAAACACTTTATATTGCAAGCACGATTGTATTTATGGCCTGTGGCTCAACAAAAAATACTCCGGTAGCAGCGGAAAACGTAGATTACGCTGAAAAATACGCAACCTCTATTACGGCTAAAGATTTAGGAAAGCACTTATTTACATACGCATCAGACGAATTTGAGGGCAGAAACACAGGAGAGCCTGGGCAGAAAAAAGCTGTTGCATATTTAAAAGATTTTTATATTTCTGAGGCTATTAGCTCTCCACTTGGCGGGGATGACTATTTCCAGGAAGTTCCTGGAGATTGGTTAACTAAAAATTCTAGAGCTACTTTGAAGGACTCTGAAAATGTAGTTGCTTTTATCAAAGGAAGTGAAAAACCAGACGAAATCGTAGTAATTTCAGCGCATTTAGATCATGAAGGCATTAAAGATGGAAAAATTTATAATGGAGCCGACGATGACGGCTCGGGTACCGTTGCCATTTTAGAAATTGCTCAAGCTTTTCAAATGGCTACAAAAGCCGGGAAAGGCCCAAAACGTTCTATTTTATTTTTACACGTTACAGGTGAAGAAAAAGGATTATTAGGGTCCAAATACTATACAGATGTAGCGCCATTATTCCCTTTAATAAATACCGTTTGTAATTTAAACATAGACATGGTTGGTCGAATTGATGACCGACACAAAGCAGACCCTAATTTTGTATATTTAATTGGTTCTGATAAGTTAAGTACAGAATTACACCAGATATCTGAAGCCGTAAACAAAAAGTACACGAAAATAAACTTGGACTATAAATATAATGACGAAAACGATCCAAATAGATTCTACTACAGATCCGATCATTATAATTTTGCTAAAAACAATGTTCCAATTATCTTTTACTTTAACGGTACACATGCAGACTACCACCAGCCTTCTGACACGCCAGACAAAATAAATTATAATTTATTAGAGAATAGAGCCCGTCTAATTTTTCATACCGCATGGGAAATTGCGAACATGGACAAAAGGATCATAGCAGACAAAGCTGTTATAAAAGCGGCAACAGCAAAATAAAATTTGCAGCACCTCTCCTACTAAAACCAAGCTTTCGCTTGGTTTTTTTTTTACAAAAGTACCTTAATGCTTCTCACTTTTTAAAAGCGTTGGAAACTTCTTTTTAAACTTATTTAACCTTGGAACAGAGATCGCTTTTATATAACCCTCATTTGGGTTTCTTCGTTCATAATCCTGGTGGTACGCTTCCGCTTTATAAAACTTTGTAAACGCTGTTACTTCTGTTGTAATCTTCCTGTTATAAACAGTAGCGCTTAGTTTTTCAATTGCCTCCATTATAATTTTCTTTTCATTTATGGTTTTATAAAAAGCAATGGAACGATATTGTGTTCCATAATCTGGATGCTGACCATTGACCGTTGTTGGATCGTGAGAACCAAAGAAAACAGTGACCAGAGTTTCAAAACTTACTTTTTTAGGATTGTAGTACACCGCTACTGTTTCTGAATGCCCTGTTTTTCCGGTCCCTATTTTCGCATAAGTTGGATTTAATGTTTTTCCTCCAGCATAACCCGAAACCGCTTCCTCTACTCCAATTACACTTTCAAAAATAGCCTCTACACACCAAAAGCAACCACTTGCAAAATAGGCTACTTTGGTTCCCTTTTGCGGAACAAATACTTCCTTATCAACAAGATTTTTGCTTTCTTTTTTATCCGTAAAGCCGAAACAAGAAGCTAACATCACAAAACAACCGACCACTAAAACTTCTTTTATAATTTTCATCTTTTAAAGTATTTATTCATATTTATATTAATCAAAGACGTTTTAACAACGTATTTTGGCAACACACTGCAATCTGATACTACAGATTTAGTAAATCCTGATTGGCGCGTACACTGCAAAATTACATATCTTTTTACAGTTGTTTACAACTTTAGCATTTTGTTAAGAAACCTTTTTGCTTAAAAGGGTTCAGATAGCTATTTTTGTTAAAGTAATTTATGAACATTTTGTGTTCTGTAACTACTTTGGAAGCAAGGTTCATAGACCTTTCTTACCTGCAATCAAACAAATAACCAAACTAGTACGTACCTTTTAATGGAGCATTTTATAGTATCAGCGCGTAAGTACCGTCCGAAAAATTTTCAGGATGTTGTTGGGCAACAGGCCATAACAAATACGTTAGAAAATGCAATAAAAAATAATCACCTCGCACAAGCTTTGTTATTTACAGGTCCTCGGGGCGTTGGTAAAACTTCGTGCGCTAGGATTTTAGCAAAAAAAATCAATCAACAAGACGCAGAGAATTCTGAAGAAGAAGATTTTGCTTTTAATATTTTTGAATTGGATGCCGCCTCTAATAATTCTGTTGATGATATCAGAAGCTTAACAGATCAGGTTCGAATTCCGCCACAAACGGGTAAATATAAGGTGTACATTATAGATGAGGTACACATGTTGTCACAGGCAGCATTTAATGCCTTTTTAAAAACGCTGGAAGAACCACCAGCGCACGCAATTTTTATTTTAGCAACTACCGAAAAACATAAAATAATTCCTACAATTTTATCTCGTTGTCAAATTTTTGATTTCAAAAGAATTGGAGTTTTAGATGCTAAAAACTATCTCAAAAAAATTAGTGAGAAAGAGGATATTACCGCAGAGGACGATGCCTTGCATATTATTGCTCAAAAAGCAGATGGTGCAATGCGAGATGCCCTGTCTATTTTTGACAGAGTTGTTAGTTTTTCTGGAAAAAACCTTACAAGAGAAGCCGTTACGGAAAACCTAAATGTATTAGATTACGATACCTATTTTGGGATGACAGATTTGCTGTTGGATAATAAAATACCGGATGTCTTAAATGCTTTTAATACAGTATTGAGTAAAGGTTTTGAAGGCCATCACTTTATAAATGGACTGGCAAGTCATTTTAGAGACCTCTTAGTTGCCAAAGACAAAGCAACTTTAGATTTATTAGAGGTTGGTGACAGCGCTAAAAAGAAGTACTTAACACAGGCTACTAGGGCAAGCATTCCTTTCTTACTGCAAGCCATACAAAAAGCAAATGATTGCGATTTAAACTATCGAGCTTCTAAAAATCAACGCTTACTGGTGGAATTAAGTATCATGCAGATTGCCTCTATCACTTTTGATGGAGAAAAAAAAAAATCAGCTAACTACATAATTCCGGCTACCTTTTTCCAAGCACTTTCTCCAAGAAAGAAAAAAAACACTACTATAATTGCCGCCGAACCTAAGGAGATAGCAACGCCAACAGCTACTGTGCCAAAAACTGAAATTCAAAAAGTTGTTGAGAAACCTGCAATTAAAAAACCCATTCTAAAAAATGTAGGCCGACTAAACACGCAACCTGGCAAGTACTCTTTAAAGGGATTCAATCAGCAAAAGGAAGTTAAAAAAACGGTGGTAGAAGAAAATTTTGAGCAACATCCAAAAACTACTTTTACCGAAGAAAAATTACAAGAACTCTGGAAAGCATATGTAGCGTTATTAAATACGAAAGGAGAACGGAGTATGGCCTCTATTGTAGGCACAGACATTCCTACGCTAGGAAGCGACTTTAAAATCACATTTACAGTCCCTAATAAGTTAATGGAAGACCAATTCAAAAAAGGAAGACCCGGATTAATGAAATTCCTTCGAGAAAACTTAAATAACTATGGAATTTCAATAGCAGTGCAGCTCAATGAAGCTGTTGAGAAAAAGTTTGCATATACTCCCCAAGAAAAATATAATAAACTAAAAGAAAAGAATCCTCTTTTAGAGAAATTACGTCAAGCTTTTGAGTTAGATTTGTAGGAATCCCCAATACTTTTACCTAAATAAGACAATGTCAAGTGCTCTTTTACTTCTGATGTCTTCTCAAATTCTGAAATCAAATAAATCTCTTTGCCCTTCTGAATAAATAAAGGAATTGATTTCTCTTCCTTTGAAAATGCACTTAAAATCGCTTCATAATCAATTGCTGTTTCAATTTTAAGCTCCATAATTAGTGGATTTTCTCGATAGGCTTCGCTCAAATTAATATAATCGTCATTCGGCGTGAAAAAGTTTTTCCGCTCTGTGTCCGAAGCCTCTTGAAGCTCTTGAGAAGATGCTAATTTATAGGTACCGTGTTCCCCAAAATTTTTAGAAAAACGATTGACCGTATAATTATTAACCATATCACTTCCTGTGATCGCAATTAAATAGCCAACATCATTCAACTCTATATTGTCGGTAAGATCCTCATCATAAACATCTACCTTGAAAGCTTCTAGACCATCCGTATTCGCTTGCTCTATAAAGTTACTGTTTGAATCTATTAGAATAACCCGCTTCCCCTTCTCTTTAAGATATTTTGCAATTAATCGTACAGGATTTGACGCACCTACGAATAAAATAGCATCTGATGTTTTTAAAAAAACACCCACCATTTTAGCAAACAATCTAGCGGTAGTGGCATTTAACAATACTGTTCCCAAAACAATCATAAATACTAAAGGTGTAATATACTCTGCTCCTTCAACACCTTGCTTTAACAGCTTACTTCCAAATAAAGAAGCGATACCAGCGGCAACAATACCCCTTGGACCTACCCAACTTATAAATAATTTTTCATTTAAATTCAATTTAGACTTGTAAGCACTTGCAAATACAGCTAAGGGCCGTATTATAAATACCACAATAGTGAATAATACCGGCGTCTTCCAAGTGTACAAAAGCATCAAATCCTCAATATTAATGTTTGCCGACAATAAAATAAATAAAATAGAGATTAATAAAATAGAAAGAGACTCTTTAAAATAAAGCAACTCTTTTAAATTTTTTAATTTACCATTTCCTAAAACCATCCCCATCACCACTACCGCTAGAAGTCCCGACTCATGTGCAAATACCTCAGAGGCTACAAAAACTAATAAAACCGTAGATAAGGAAACCACGTTTAATAAATAATGCGGGATTAATTTTTTATTCATCGCATATGCCAAAGCATGTGCAAAAGTAAAACCAAAACTTGTTCCAAATAAAAGGATCTTACCAAATTCCATTAAGGCCGTTTTTGTAAAGCCACCGCCACCCCCTACACTAATAAATTCAAAAACAAGCACTGCCACTAAAGCACCAATAGGGTCTATTAAGATTCCTTCCCATTTTAAGACCGTAGAAACATCTTTTTTAAGTGGAATATTTCTTAAAATTGGCGTGATCACGGTGGGTCCTGTAACAATGATTAAACCCGCAAAAAGAAAAGAAATTTCCCAACCTAAATTAAAGACATAATGCGTTACTATCCCTGCTCCAAAAAAAGTAATGGCAGCTCCCAATGTTATTAATTTAGTAATCACTGGTCCCACATTCTTAATTTCACTTCTCTTTAACGTTAAACCGCCCTCAAAAAGGATAACACTAATGGCTAATGAAACAAAATAATACAAACCATCTCCAGGAAACAAACCTTTTGTACCGTTCCAAATGGGCGCTATCCACTTTGTACCGTCTTCACTTAAATATGCTGCTGCTATTGGCCCCACTAGTAAGCCAATTAAAATTAAGGGTAAAATTGCAGGGATTTTAAATTTCCATGCCACCCATTGTGCTAATATCCCCAAAATGATAATCCCTGCTAACTCTAACATCTTTCTTTTTGCTTTTTGTTAGTAAAACTAAGGATGTTTAATCACATTAAAAAAAAAAATTGTTTTTTTATTTAATATAAAGTTTGTTATATTGTACCTGTAGTTAAACTTTAAATATCAACCTTGCAAAAGATTCATAAAATATTAATTGGGATTGCATTTTCCCCAAATTTAAAGCCTAATTTATTTGAAGCAATACGCATAGCCAACATGTTTAATGCGGAGTTAATTGGGGTACACGTAGGTGAAAAAACAGCTCAAAAAGAAGCTGATTTAAACCAAGTTATTGCGGAGGCTGACACTTTAAATACCCCACTAAAAACAATTTGGCAACAAGGAAAACCTGTTGCTGTTATTTTGAATACTGCCGCAGTTGAAAGTGTAGATTTACTTATTTTAGGAGCGTTGCAGAAAGAAAATTTACTAAAATACTACGTAGGTTCTATTGCTAGAAAAATTACGAGAAAAGTAGGTTGTTCTATTCTATTACTCATCAAGCCCTCTATTGAAAGACAGGCTTGTAAGCACATTGTTGTAAACGGTTTAAAAGATAAAAATACAGCAGAAACCATTCGGACATCTGTTTTATTTTGCTCCCATTTATTATGTAAAAAAATGACCATTGTTGAAGAAATAAGTCAAAGTGAGCTCCAGGTGCAAGTAAACGATGATAAAAGCTTGCGAAGAGCTACCATTGCAAAGGAACGCTTAAAAAATAGAGAGGATCAACGTATCAACACTCTTTTAAAAGGAATTCCTTGTGATGACATTGCCATAAAAACACAAAGTATTTTTGGCCGAAGAGGCTACTCTATCGGACACTATGCAAAAGTAAAAAGAGCAGATTTACTCGTCATGAATGCACCACTTAAATTGGGTCTTTTAGATCGGATTTTCCCACACGATATCGAATATATTTTATCGGAGTTACCAACGGATGTTTTAATTGTTAAATAGATGCAGAAGAAAAACTCTTTTAAAACATTTTTAGGAGAAATTCCGCAAAACCTCTTTTCTGGATTTGTTGTTTCTTTAATTGCGCTTCCTTTAGGACTTGGACTTGCACTGGCATCAGGGGCACCACCAATTTCTGGTATTATTGCCGCGATTGTTGGTGGTATCGTAGTTTCTTTACTTGGAGGCTCTAAAGTAACAATTACGGGACCTGGAAATGGTTTGGTGGTGGTAATTCTCTCTGCAATTACTATTTTAGGAGAAGGAAATGCCTACCAAGGATATTTATTTACCCTTGCGGCAATTGTTATCTCCGGAATGCTGCTAATCCTTTTGGGTTTTTTGAGAATGGGCGCTTTGGGTGACTTTTTTCCATCCTCAGCAATACAAGGAATGCTGGCAGCAATCGGTATTGGAATCTTTGCAAAACAAATTCACGTGATGTTTGGGAATTTAAACGCAAAGGGCAGTATCATTGAATTACTTATTCAAATTCCTGAGGGAATTATACATTTTTTAAGTAGCTCCGGAAAAAGCTCTTTTTACGCGGGCTTAATTGGTATAATTAGCCTGCTGATCATGATCTTTTATAGTAAAATAAGAAACCGATACTTTCAACTAATTCCTGCACCCATGTGGATTGTAGTTTTAAGTGTTGGGATGTATTATTATTTTGAGTTGTTTACAACCGCTGCATACCCTATTGATCAAGACCTACTCATTGACTTACCGCAAGATGTATTTGCTAGCTTTGCCTTTCCAGACTTTAGCAAAATATACGAACTAGAATTTGTAAGTGCTGTCATCTCCATCACCTTAATTGCAAGCATAGAAAGTTTACTAAGCATTAAAGCAGTAGACAAATTAGACCCTTTGAAAAGACGCTCAAACATAAATAAAGACATAAGAGCATTGGGACTTGCAACTGTAATTAGTGGGTTTTTAGGAGGCCTAAATGTGGTTACTGTAATTGCAAGAAGCTCTGTAAACGTAAATAATAAAGGAAGCAATAGATCCGCAAACTTTTTTCATGCACTCTTTTTAGTTGCTTTTATTTTACTATTCGCAACGGAATTGCGCAAAATCCCATTGGCAGCACTTGCCGCTATTTTGGTGTTTACTGGGTATAAATTAGCAGCCCCCGAGAACATAAAAAAAGTATTCAAAATTGGGTCTGAACAATTGTTAATATTTTTAGCGACCCTTTTAGTAACCATATCTACAAGTCTTATTTCCGGAATATTAGTAGGTATTATGATCACCTTCGTAATTCATATTATCATTACTAAAAACGGACTTTTATTCTTTAAGAACATTTTAAAACCAAATGTTTTAATGTTTACGGAAGAAGGAAAGTATTATGTAAGTGTTAAGAATTTTTCTAGCTTTTTAAATTATACAAAATTAAAATCTAAACTAGATCAAATTCCAGAAACTACAGAAGCAATTGTAGATTTTTCATTGTGTGATTTTGTAGATCATTCGGTCATGGAAAACATGAACAACTACTCTGAGACTTTTGAAAGAAAAGGAGGACATTTCGAAGTAATTGGATTAGACGACTCTAAACCGGGAAGTGCACATCCCTTTGCACTCCGAAAAATATTACCGAAACAAACATCTCCAAAAGAAGGCATTTTAACAAAAAGACAAAAATCCATTCAAAAAATTAGTGAAGAAATGCACTATTCTTATGATGCTTTTTCTGACTTAAAAATAGAAGAATTGCCAAAGTTTGGGTATTTTAAAACGCGTAAAATTGATAAAATATCTAATGTTTTAACAAAAAATAGCTGTACCATTTTTGATGTCCAATTTTCTGAAGGAGAAATGATTGCAAAGCAGGTTATTAAAGCCACCATGTTTCACATTAAAACGCAAAACAACCTGCCTAAATTCACCCTAGACAAAGAAGGAGTTTTTGAATATCTCTTGCATTTTGCTGGGTATAAAGACATTGAAATTCACGAACACCCAGATTTTAACAAACGCTTTTATTTGTCAGGAAAAAAGGAAGAAAAAATTAGAGCATTTTTCACAGATGAACTAATTTTGTTCTTGGAAAGTAACAAACAATATCACATAGAAGCCACAAATACAGGTCTTTTAATTCTTAGTAAAGAGAGATTAGCCAGTGTTAACGAAATCAAAGCCCTTGCCTATTTTGGTGCAGGTATGCAAAAAATTATAGAAAAATGTTAGGATTACAATTTGAAACTGCTACTGCCTGGGCAGATATTGCAAAAGTAAATTTAGAACAGATATTAACAGATCATGCCTTTTTAGAGCAAAAAGCTGCTTCCAATGCAGTTTCCATAATTATCAATTATTCTGAAGAAACAGCATTGGTGAAGGAAATGAGTAATATCGCAATTGAAGAAATGCAACATTTTAAAATGGTGCACCTTTTAATGGTGAAAAGAGGCATGGTTTTAGGGCGTGAACAGAAAAACGATTATGCCATTCGACTGCAAAAATTCTTTACAAAAACAAAGGATAGAACCAATGCACTAGTGCAGCGTTTACTGGTTGCTGCACTAATAGAAGCACGCAGTTGTGAGCGTTTTAAAGTCTTTTCAGAAAACATGGAAGACGAAGAATTGTCTAAGTTTTATAAAAATTTAATGATTTCTGAAGCCAACCATTATACTGCATTTTTACAACTGGCAAGGAGCTACCAAGATAGAGCCATTGTTGACGAAAAATGGAATGCCTTGGTTGCATTTGAAGGAGAAATGATGCGCGAACGCGGAAACCTTGCTAAAATTCACGGGTAACCCCCACATCAATATTTAATTGATTAGAATATACTTCGGATTATTACTAATTTAAAATCCATGAAAACTAACAACTAAACCAAATGTTTAGCAAAGAAGAAGCTACTTTATTACGCAAAGAATTTTGGATAAGCTTTGGAAAGTCCTTTCCAAGAAAATGGCTGTTGTACAATACAGAAATGAAAGGAGTCTCTTTTAAATTTGTAGCCGATAGAAAAAATGCAGCAATTTGCTTAGATCTTGAAAATCCTGATGAGCTGGTAAACCTCCTCTATTATGATCAATTGCTTTCTTTAAAAGTGCTGATAACATCCGAAATACCCGAAATTATTTTTAATGACGCCTATGAACTCGATAATGGAAAAATAATTCATAGAATCTATGTTCCATTTGAGAAAAAGTTTAGCATCCACAATAAAAATACCTGGGGTGCATGTTTCCAATTCTTTTTAGAAACAATGCCAAAATTTGAGAATTTTTTCTATGAATATGAGGATATTATTAAGAAGATATAAGTCCTAAACCTTCCCCTCCCCAACAAGGCTAAAAAAGTAGTACTGAGTGCAGTATTTTTAATTTATGGAAACTTTAAAATAAAAAGTTTTTTTCAGCTTAGTTAAGCGATGTATATTTGCAGTATGATTCAAAACGACACTATTATTGCTTTGGCAACTCCCTCAGGTGTGGGTGCAATTGCTGTTATTAGACTTTCGGGGGAACAAGCAATTCATTTTGTGGAAGCTAATTTTAAATCAATTCAAAAAAATAAATCATTAATAAATCAAAAAACACATACCATTCACTTAGGACACATCGTTGACAACAACATTGTTTTAGATGAAGTTTTAGTGTCTGTTTTCAAAAACCCAAAATCGTATACAGGGGAGAATGTTGTTGAGATTTCCTGTCATGGTTCTAGCTTTATACAACAAGAAATCATCCAGCTGTTCCTCCGAAAAGGATGCAGAATGGCAAATAATGGAGAGTTTACAATGCGTGCTTTTTTGAACGCAAAAATGGATTTAAGCCAAGCAGAAGCTGTTGCAGATGTAATTGCTTCTAATTCTGCCGCAAGTCATCAAATGGCCATCCAACAGATGCGCGGTGGTATTGCGAATGAGTTAAAAGAGTTGCGTGCACAATTGTTAGATTTTGCGGCTTTAATTGAATTGGAATTAGACTTTTCTGGAGAAGACGTAGAGTTTGCTGATAGGACGAAGTTCAAAGAATTAGTGGCACAGATAACCTTTGTACTCAAACGCTTAATCGATTCTTTTTCTTTTGGAAACGCCATGAAAAATGGAATTCCTGTGGCTATTATTGGTGAACCCAACGTTGGAAAATCGACCCTATTAAACACCTTACTAAACGAGGAAAAAGCCATTGTTTCTGAAATTGCAGGCACCACGCGAGATGCCATTGAAGACGAATTGATCATTGCTGGAGTTGCCTTTCGCTTTATAGACACTGCAGGAATTAGAGAAACCAAAGACATTATAGAAAGTATTGGAATTAAAAAAGCATATGAGAAAGCAGACAATGCACAGCTCATTATTTTCTTAATTGATGCAAATAAATTCAAGGCAAATCAAACACAGTTTTTAGCTGAAATTGAAATTATAAAAACACGTTTCCCAAACAAAAGAGTACTTGTAATCGCAAATAAAATAGACATTTTATCTACTGAAGAAACAACAAGTCTAAAAGCTGAAATTGAAAACTTGATTCTACTCTCTGCAAAAAATAACATTGGTGTTGAAGCGTTGAAATCTGAACTTACCGCTTTGGTGAATATCGGGGCTTTGAGTAATAATGAAACCATTGTAACAAATTCGCGCCATTTTGAGGCACTAAACAATGCGCTACAAGCCATTTCATCTGTTCAACAAGGAATTGATTTAGAAATTTCTACAGACTTATTCTCTATAGATATTCGTGAATGTCTGCGGCATCTTGGAGCCATCACGGGAGATTATGATGTAGACAAAGATATTTTAGGACATATTTTTTCTAACTTCTGTATCGGAAAGTGATGTTATTTTCACATACTATACTTATCCTTTCTTTTATTGGTATTAAAGTAATCATTCTTTCCTTTTGTTAATAAATACTTGTTGTTATTTCTTATTCTGATAATTATAAACTGTAATAGTATTAAATAGTATGGCAAATACAACAGGTAATAAATACGGAGGAAGAGAGAAGGGTACACCTAATAGATTGACAAAAGAATTAAGAACCTTATTAAAAAATATATTATATCAGGAACTGGAAGAAATACAAGAAAGATTAGAATTATTAAAACCTGAAGAAAGGTTAGAACTGCTTATAAAGTTAATGCCTTATGTTTTACCTAAAACTACAAGCATATCACATAATATTAATGAACCTTTGGGTTGGTCATAAAAAAACCATCCTAAATTAATAGAATGGCTTGTAATCTTAAATGGTTAAAGAGTAAAGATTGTTATTTAGGTTGAGGTAATGTAAATTGAAGGATGATTTTGTTGTAAAAAAAAAGGCTATCAAAATGATAACCTTTTTATACTTTATATCAATTCAACTATTATTGTCTAGTAAAAACTACTATATCTGCCTCCTCACCAGTAGCCCGTGATTTGTCAATACTTACTTGATCACAAGTATCAAATTCATAATTGAAGGTAGCAATAGCGCTACCTGAAATTGACAAATTTATTTGTGAATCGTTTGATGTGTAATCAAAAGCAGTAATTTCTTCACTATCATCAAGACTACCCGTTCCATTATCATTAAATACAAATGTAAGAGTGTAAGGACCCGTGCCATCATCATCATTATCAGTACCAACCCAAGTTCCTACAAGAGAAGCATCTGAAACATTACAAGTGTTATCATCATTACTACTACAAGCAACGATTAATACTGTTAAGAGTAAAATTCCAAATTTTTTAATTGTTTTCATTATTTTCATTGTTTTCATTGTTTTCATTGTTTTCATTGTTTTCATTGTTTTCATTGTTTTTATAAGATGTGGAACTCTCTAAAAAAAAAGAAGTTTTACCTCTCTAATTCCAAACAAATAAAACCGAATAAAAACTCTAAGTTGCGTTTAATTGCAAAACAAAAGAGTAAAAAAGTTATTTGAGATATAAGAATATGGAGCGATATTATTTTGAATAGGCATCATCGGTGATTTTTGCGGACGCAGTTATTTTGAAATGCTAGAGTAGTTAATTAAAATTAAGGCATAAAAAAAAGCCAGCTATTTTGGAAGGCTGGTGCTTTAGGTTATTTAAACACTATTATCGGCTCACCATTTAAGAGTATATAACACTTATTTGTTGTTAATTTTATACTTATTCATTAAAAATATAACATAAAGTACTGAAAATCAATTAATTTTATGACTCACATTACTTTCGGTATCGGAAAGTAACTCGCATCCTAAATAACGCTAATTTCAGTCTAAAAGTACTCCCTACAGCATGCACATACCTCGAATTTGCCAAGACATGCATTCAGTAAACTTATAAAAAACAAAGCAAGCTTTGCTTTAAAAAGAGCTTAATTTTTTACAAATTCCAATTCCAGTTCCTCTAAAGACTTTCCTTTGGTTTCTGGTAATATTTTTAATAGGATAAAAAAGCCTACCAAAGCAATTGCGCCAAAAATGAAAAAGCTTAGTGCATTTCCTAAGTTTGACAGTTCCCAAGGAAAAACTAACTGTACCAGAGAACTAATTAAGGAATTGATAAACGCAATGACCCCAATGGCCAATCCGCGATATTTAATGGGATATAGCTCTGATAGTAATACCCACATTACAGGACCTAATGAAAAGGCAAAACAGGCGATAAAACCTAAGATGCCAATTAAAATTAAATTTGCATTGATCGTGGTTGCTGCTTCTAAAATAGTACCGTCATTCTTGGCATATATTTTACTACCCAAAGCATCTTTTGCCGCATTTTTAAATGCTACGTCATTGTCAAAGAGCGTGTCTGCTAGCGGTTGTAATTTTTGAGCACCTGTAAACTCAAACTGGTTAATATTTTCTTGAGACACTTGATAGGTTGCCTGATTAAAGCCATATGCACATACTAATAAACTTACAGCAATCCCTGCGGTACCTATTAATAGTAAAGGTCTTCTGCCCATTCTATCAATTAAATAGATAGCAACAAAGGTAAATACAACTGAAATTGTACTTAATAAAACTCCAGATGAAAAAGCAGCATCGGTGCCAATTCCTGTTTGTTTAAAAATAGAGGTTGCATAAAAATACACGGCATTTATTCCTGTAATTTGCTGTAAAACCCCAACAATTAATCCAACTACAAGGATAAAACGAAGGGATGGTTTTAAGATATCTTTTATTTTTAAAGGTGCTTTATGTTGGTCTGCCGCTATGTTTTTTTCAATTGCAGCAATTTCTATCGTACCCCTTGCTGCTCCATGGATGTGTGTCAATACTTTTTT
>Ga0209384_1000008_pt1 | contig 146810 bp, 148 predicted proteins | sample CoawatmetaG05DNA_FD_187511 | JGI IMG/M metagenome (GOLD analysis project Ga0209384, IMG submission 187511) | Marine microbial communities from the West Antarctic Peninsula - Coastal water metaG058-DNA (SPAdes) (version 2) | ecosystem: Environmental > Aquatic > Marine > Coastal ... | reverse complement strand
TCTAAAGCTTCCCAAGAAAAGAAACCTTTTTGAGAATCATGTTTTCTTCCAAAGTGCCCATAGGCTGATGTTATTTCGTAAATCGGTTTATTCAGTTGTAACTTTTCTCTTATTCCTTTGGGTGTTAAATTCATTAATTCAGGAATTATTTTTTCGATTTTTTCTTCATCAATATTATTTGTTCCGTTTGTATTAACGTAAATTGATAATGGTTTAGAAACACCAATTGCATAAGACAATTGAATCGTGCATTCAGTACATAAATCTGCAGCTACAATATTTTTCGCAAGATACCTTGCAGCATAAGCTGCTGATCTATCAACTTTTGTAGGATCTTTTCCAGAAAAGGCTCCACCACCATGTGGTGCGGCTCCACCATAAGTATCCACTATGATTTTTCTTCCTGTTAAACCTGTATCTCCATCTGGACCTCCAATAACAAAATTACCAGTTGGATTAACATAAAATTCATCATCCACTAAACCTTCTAGCAGATGGGCAGGTATGGATTTCTTTAAAATAGGTGTTACTAATTCTTTAATATCTTTTGGGCTCAATCCTTCTTGATGCTGAGTTGAAATGACAACTGAAGTAACTGCCCGAGGTTTTCCTTTTACATATTTTAATGAAACCTGGCTTTTAGAGTCAGGCTCTAAGCCTTTTAAGGATCCATCTTTTCTTCCTTGTGCCATGAGTTCTAAAATTTTGTGAGAATAATAAATGGGCGCCGGCATAAGATCATCGGTTTCCTTGCAAGCATAACCAAACATAATTCCTTGATCTCCAGCACCTTCTTCTTTATTCGATCCTGAATCTACGCCCATAGCAATATCGCTTGATTGCTCATGGAGAAAATAGGAAATTTCAGCATTTTTCCAATGGAAACCTTCTTGTTCGTATCCAATGTCTTTAATACATTCTCTTACTTTTTCGATAACTTCTTCCTTGTCGTCTTTTACAGGTCCTCTTACTTCCCCCGCCAAAACTACTTTATTAGTAGTTGTAAGAGTTTCACAAGCTACACGCGCAAAAGGATCTTTACTAATAAAGTGGTCTACAACCATATCTGAAATTCTATCCGATACTTTATCTGGATGTCCTTCGGAAACTGACTCTGAAGTAAAAATGTAATCCCTTTTCATTTTTAATACCTATAAGTATCTTTTTTAAAAGGACCCATTTTATCTAAACCGAGATAATCGCTTTGGTCTTTTGTTAATTCGGTAAGTTTTGCTCCTACTTTATCTAAATGAAACATAGCTACCATTTCATCTAATTTTTTTGGTAAAACATAAACTTTGTTTTCATATTTATTATGATTTTCCCATAACTCTATTTGAGCTAATACCTGATTTGAAAAAGAAGCACTCATCACAAAACTAGGATGTCCTGTAGCATTTCCTAAATTAACTAGTCTCCCTTTAGATAAAATAATTAATTTTTTTCCATCAGGAAAAGTCACCTGATCAACTTGAGGTTTAACTTCTTCCCATTTATAATTTTGTAAGGATTCAATTTGAATTTCATTATCAAAGTGACCAATATTACAAACGATAGCTCTATCCTTCATATCTCTCATGTGGTCTTGAGTAATAATATCTGTATTACCAGTGGCTGTAACAAAGATGTCAGCATATTTTGCTGCATCATCCATAGTGACAACTTCATAACCTTCCATGGCCGCTTGCAAAGCACATATAGGATCTACTTCTGTAACCTGAACTCTAGCGCCCGCGCCACGAAGACTAGCAGCACTGCCTTTACCAACATCACCAAATCCACAAACAACAGCAACCTTACCAGCCATCATCACATCTGTACCACGCCTAATACCGTCTACTAAACTTTCCTTACATCCGTATAAATTATCAAATTTACTTTTAGTCACTGAGTCGTTGACATTAATAGCGGGAACTTTTAATTCTCCTTTTTCTGCCATCTGTTCTAAACGGTGAACTCCGGTTGTAGTTTCTTCAGATAAACCTTTAATATTTTTTAATAGGTCAGGATATTTTTCATGAACCCTTATAGTTAAATCTCCTCCATCATCTAAGATCATATTAGGAACCCAACCGTCAGCTTCTATTGTTTGATCTATGCACCACCAGAAATCTTCTTCGCTTAAACCCTTCCAGGCAAAAACAGGTGTGCCAGTTTCAGCTATAGCTGCTGCCGCATGATCTTGAGTAGAGTAAATATTGCAGGAACTCCATCTACATTTTGCTCCAAGGGCTACCAGTGTTTCAATTAAAACTGCCGTTTGTATTGTCATGTGTAAACAGCCCATAATATTAGCTCCTTTAAGAGGTTGGGCTTTACCAAACTGTTCTCTAATAGCCATCAATCCTGGCATTTCAGTTTCTGCTATTTCAATTTCTTGTCTACCGAATTTATGCTCGGAAATATCTTTTACTTTAAAATCACTCATGGACGAAAGATATATATTAAGAAATTATACTGCAAGTAGTTTTTTATCTGATTGATTACGTTTAATTCTTGAGCCTATTTGCTGAATAACCAATGAAGCTTTCTGATGACCATTTTCTAATGATTCTTGAATAGAACTATTGAGTAAATATTTTTCTAAAAAACCTGCCGCAAAATTATCGCCTGCTCCGGTTGTATCGATGATGTCTGTAACAATTTTCGAAGATTCATGAACGACATTGTCTTCATGAAAAAAATACCCTCCTTCTTTTCCTGAAGTCATCACAAATTTTTTATTTAAATGTTGAAAATACTTGGCGATGTCTGACATATGTTCAGACTGAGAAAATTCTTTAGCTTCTTCTAAATTACAAAAGACTAAATCAACATTACTGGAAATAAACTCTTCCAATTCTAATCTATTTCTCATTACACAAAACGGGTCAGATAAAGAAAAAGATAATTCAAACTTTAATTCTTTGGATAATTCTCCAACTTTTTTTAATGCCGCTTTAGTTAAATCATGGTCCCATAAATAAGCTTCCATATAAACATGATCTATTCCTTGAAATTTTTCTTTGGTTATATCTTCAATGCTTAATTGTGACCCTATACCAATGTGAGTTGCCATAGTTCTCTCACCGTCATGAGTTACTAAAATGTTACAGCACCCTGTAGGTAAAGAATTTTTTTCTTTGATTCCTAAAAATGGTATTTTAGCTTCTTCCATATCCTTAAGAAAAGCATGACCGTAATCATCGTCATTAACCTTTCCAAAAAACGAAGCCTCATGAGAGGAATGATTTAATTCATGAATTGTATTACAAACTGACCCTCCAGAAGTAATAGTTGGATTATTAAAATATTTTCTAATTTGAGAAATTTGGGTTTCCTCTATAAGTGACATAGAGCCTTTATTGAGTCCTAACTTTACAATCACCTCATCATCTACTTGCGCTATGATATCAACCAACGCAGTGCCAACTCCTAATATTTTTTTCATAGGAAAACCTTATCAAGGTCACTATTAAATTACATTAATCTATATGGTCACATTTTAACGTTAAGATTTTGCGAATCTAAAAATGCAATGCTTCATGAATTGCAATGTTTTTATGAGGTCTCAACTAAATGTTGAAAATTTCATCGATAATCTGTGAATAAGTCTCTAGAGCATGTGGGTATAATTCTAATTAATTGGTTGAATTAACTTAACTTTAAGAATTAAATTGGTTTAACTATTGACTAACAAAAACTACTTGTAGTATATTCATTAGGCAAAGCACACTAGATCTAGTGTATTTTGCTGATTTTATTAATTTTTGAGGTTGCACCATGGAACAAAACAACAATTTAAAAACTAGGGAAGAAGTCTCTGACACTAGTAGTACGAGTAAAGATAATGAAAATTCTAATAGTATCAACCTATTTAGCCTTAGCGTTGTAAGAAGAGATGGATCAATAACACCTTTTAAATCTGATAAAATTGGCAATGCTATAAGAAAAGCGTTTCTTGCTCAAACAGACATAAGAAATAATGAAGAAATTGATAAAACTGTAGTTAAGCTATCAGAAACCGTCACCTCAGCTCTCACAAGAAGAATTGCTGATGGCGATATGATTCACATTGAAGACATACAAGACCAAGTTGAATTAGCGCTTATGAGAGAAGAGCATCATAAGGTTGCAAGAGCCTATGTTCTCTACCGTGAGCAAAGATCTTCACAGAGATATAAAACTGATCAATTAAAAGAACAGGCCGGTGTCAGAGTTTCTTCCATGATGGTCTTAAAAAGAGATGGACTGCAGGAAGCTGTCTCATTAGATAAAATAACAAATAGAATTTCAGTTTTATCGACTGGCTTAGAAATAGATCCTATTATTATTGCACAAAAAGCTATTCAGGGATTATACAACGACATTACAACAACAGAAATTGATAACTACTTAGCGGAGACAGCTGCAGCCTTAACAGTTGAACATCCTGACTACTCTTACTTAGCGGGGAGAATAAAAGCTAATTCGCTTCACAAAGAAACTCCAGGATTTGTCATTGCAAGCAAAAATCTTTTCAACGATGGCCTTTTAAATGAGACTTACTATAAAAAAGTTCAAGAAAATGCTGAAGCTATTGAATCTATGATTGACTACGACCGCGATTATTTTTTTGATTATTTTGCTTTAACTACATTAACTAGAGCCTACTTACTACAGTTTGAAAATAAAATAATTGAGAGACCTCAAGATCTTTGGATGAGAGTAGCTCTATCAGTTTCAAGTGATGAATTTAATTTTGATGCAGTAAAAAAGACTTACGATATGCTCTCTAATGGATTTTATACTCATGCAACCCCTACTCTATTTAATAGTGGTTTAAAGATGCAACAACTCTCATCTTGTTTCTTAATTGCAATGGAAGATGATTCTATTGAAGGTATTTTTAATACGATTAAAGACTGTGCTTTAATATCAAAAACTGCAGGTGGTATAGGATTGCACGCTCATAATGTCAGAGCTGGCGGAAGTAGAATTAAATCTACAAATGGTAAATCTAATGGGCTTATTCCATTTCTTAAAATATTTAATGAGACAGCGAAATCTGTCGATCAAGGTGGCGGAAAAAGAAAAGGTTCTTTTGCTATTTACTTAGAGCCTTGGCACGCTGATATTGAAGCATTTCTCGAACTGAGAAAGAATACAGGATCTGAAGAATTTAGAGCTAGAGATCTTTTTTATGCTTTATGGATACCTGATTTATTTATGCAAAGAGTTGAAGATGATGCTGATTGGACTTTAATGAGCGAACATGAATGTCCTGGCCTGTCCAATACTTACGGTGATGACTTTAACAAACTTTATACAAAATATGAAAATGAATTACCTCATCTTACTAAAATGAAAGCTAGAGCATTAATGTCTAAAATCATTGAGGCTCAAATCGAGACTGGACAGCCTTATATGCTTTACAAAGATGCCGTCAATGAAAAGTCAAATCAAAAAAATATAGGGGTAATTAAATCTTCTAATCTTTGTGCAGAAATTGTTGAGTATTCAGAAAAAGGAGAAACTGCGGTTTGTAATCTTGCCTCAATTGCTCTTCCAAAGTTTGTCAAAGAAGATAAATCTTTTGACTACCAAACTCTTTACGAAACAGCGAAACTTGCTACAAAAAATTTAGATAGAGTGATTGATATCAATTATTATCCTACAGAAAAAACAGGTAGATCAAATAGCCTCCACAGGCCAATCGGATTAGGAATTCAAGGTTTAGCTGATGTCTTTTTTTTAATGAATATTCCTCATGACGGAGAGCAAGCGAAGGCAATTAACATCAAAATATTTGAAACAATTTATTTTGGATCTGTTGAATCTTCGATGGAACTCTCAAAAGAAAAAGAGCCCTACTCAACATTTAAAGGTTCACCAATATCAGAAGGAAAATTCCAATTTGACTTATGGAATACAGCTCCTTCAGATATGTGGGATTGGGAAACACTAAGAAAGCAAGTTATAGAACATGGAGTTCGTAACTCTCTTACAACTGCATGCATGCCTACAGCTTCTACTGGTATTATTTTAGGAAATACAGAAACATTCCAGGTTCAAACATCTAATATATATAAAAGACAAACTCTTTCAGGAGAATTTTTATTAGTTAATAGGCATTTAGTGAAAGAACTTTCTAAGAGAGGTTTGTGGGGCAAAGAAATGAGAGATAATATTGTCTTAGAAAACGGTTCAGTACAAAATATACCAGAATTTCCTGAAGATCTTAAGGAGACTTATAAAACTGTATGGGAAACATCTCAAAAAACAGTAATCGATATGGCCGCTGATAGAGCACCTTTTATTGATCAAACTCAGTCTATGAATTTATGGCTAGCGAGCCCTACCTTTGGAAAAGTTAATTCAATGCATATGTATGCTTGGAAAAAAGGACTAAAAACTGGAATGTATTATTTAAGAAGTAGATCGGCCGTTGATGCGGTAAAAGTAACAGTTTCGTCTGAGAAAAAAGCTAGAGAACAAATCTTAAAAGCAACTGAGACGAATGAACCAGAAGATTGTTTGACATGCAGCGCTTAATGGTAATTAATAGATTTAAATAATAATGATATCAAAAGGCGTAAAATCAATTTTTCCAATCAAGCATCAAGATATTTGGGATAGATATAAACAACATATTCAAACATTTTGGACGACAGAAGAAGTCTCTCTTCAAGATGATTTAAGAGATCTGAAAACATTAAAAGAGGGTGAAAAACACTTCATAAAACAAGTTCTAGCTTATTTTGCTAACTCTGAGGCAATGATTAATGAAAACCTCGCTAGTAGATTCTATAATGAGATTCTCATGCCTGAGGCAAGATGTTTTATTACGGTCCAGATGGCAAACGAAACAACTCATGCAGAAATGTATGGTCTCCAAATCGAAGCTTATGTGCCGGATGCAGAAGAAAAAGAAAAATTATTTGCTGCTATTGAAAATGTGCCTTGTATTAACCATAAAGGACAATGGGTTGCAAAATGGCTTAATGGAAAACAAAATTTATTAACGAGATTAATTGCTTTCGGCTTAGTAGAAGGATTGTTTTTTGCTGGATCATTTTGTGCAATATATTATTTTAGAAAAAGAGGTTTGCTTCCTGGTTTAGCTTTATCCAATGATTGGATCGCAAGAGATGAAGGAATGCATTTTAGTTTTTCCGCTTTAATATACAAAACACTTAGAGATAAATATAACAAAGGCACTCTTACCGATTCAGACATTAAAGATTTGAGTTTGATCTCAGGAGATGTGAGTCAATCAGAATTTGAAGAGATTGTGAGAGAAGCGGTAGAATTTGAAAAAGAGTTTGTGAAAGACGCATTACCAGTAGATCTTATTGGAATGAATAAAGAAATGATGTGCCAGTATATTGAAGCAGTAGCTGATCGTATTGCAGATCTTTTTGAATTTGACCGAGTATTTAATACTGAAAATCCCTTTGACTTTATGAGAGCCTTAGATGTTCAGGGAGTAACAAACTTCTTTGAAAAAAGAGTATCGGAATATCAAAAACCAACTGACAGGTCCCTAACTTTTGACGATACTTTTTAAATGAAAGTGGAAATTTATTCAAAAGAAAACTGTGTCAATTGTAATAAAGCAAAAATCATTTTAAATCAATTCAGCCCTAAAATTTTTATGTTAGATCAAGATTTTACTAGAGAAGTTTTTTTTGAAAAATTTCCAAATGTAAAGTCTTTCCCTCAAATCGTTATAGACGATAGTCACATTGGCGGTCATATTGAGATTGAAAAATGGCTAGCTTTTAATAAGCCAGATGAAGATTTTTAGTGCCAAAAGAAAAATATCAAGAGATATTAGATTTTTGGTTTAAAAACTCTACCTCAAAAGATCATTGGTCCAAAAATGACGAATACGACAAAAAAATAAATGATCTTTTTATGATTGATTTAGAAAAAGCTATTCAAAACGAATACGATGACTGGCAAGATAACTCAAAAAGTAGCCTAGCCCTCATAATACTACTGGATCAATTCTCCAGAAATCTTTTTCGAAATGATGCCAAATCATATGCCCAAGATACCAAATCAAGATTATTAGTTACAGAAGGTGTGGATAGAGAATACTTAGATGAACTAGATTTACCTGAGAGGTTGTTTTATCTTTTGCCGCTTGTGCATAGTGAAGAAATGCAAGATCATTTATTTGTACAACAACTAGGGGAAGTATTTTTAAAAAATCATCCGAATTATTTAGGAATCAGAAGGTCTTGGGATGATCATACTAAAGTTATTAAAAGGTTTGGACGGTACCCCCATCGCAACGAAATATTACAAAGACAATCAACATTAGAAGAAATTACTTTTCTTAAAGAACCTAATTCTTCTTGGTGATTTAGTGAGCCTCTGACCAATTCTTACCGCTACCACTATCAACCTTAATAGGAGTATCAAATTTGATAAATTCTTCATGACCTTTTTCCATAATATTTATAATCTCTTCAATAAATTTTTCTTCTTTATTGTGCACTTCAAATAATAATTCATCATGAACCTGTGAAATCATTCTTGTTTTCAATTTCTGTTTTTTAATTTCATGATCAATTTTAATCATGGCTATTTTAATTAAATCGGATGCAGATCCTTGAATAGGTGCATTGATAGCTAGTCGTTCTGCATAAGATCTCAGCATAAAATTTTTAGAATTAATATTTTTAATAAAAGATTTTCTACCGAACAAATTTTCTATATATCCATTTTTCTTACTATTCTCCACTGAACTTTTCATAAAATTTTCAATATTTGGAAATTTCTTAAAGTAATTTTCTATAAATAATTTTGCTTCTTGATTAGAGACACTTAGCTGTTTAGCGAGTCCAAATGCGCTGATACCATATATAATTCCAAAATTAATAATCTTAGCCATTCGCCTATCATCTGAATTAATATCTTTTTTATTAAAAACTAGTTGGGCTGTACTTTCATGAATATCAATATTATTTTTAAAAGATTCCAGTAAAATAGGATCTTGGCAGGCTTCGCATAAAATTCTTAATTCTATTTGTGAATAATCTAGGCTGTATAATTTAAAATGATTATCTGCAATAAATGCTGTTCTTATCTTTTTTCCAACCTCGGATCTAATAGGTATATTTTGAAGATTGGGCTCTGAAGAACTAAGTCTCCCAGTAATTGTAGAAGCAATATTGAATGTACTATGTATTCTATCTTCTTTATCAGCATGATCTGCTAGAGAAGAAGTATAGGTGGAATGCAGTTTTGAATACTGTCTCCATTGCAAAATATGTGTAGCAATCTCAATCCCTTCGCTTTCTAACTGTTCTAAAACAGATACATTTGTTTGAAAATCTCCCGCTTTGGTCTTTTTGGAAACATTAATTTCTAATTTTTTAAAAATTACTGTGAGCTGTTTGGGTGATGCAACATTAAACTCCTCACCAGCGATAGAAAATATTTTTTTTTCTATTTTATGGATTTCTTTTCCAATTTCTAATTCCAACTTTGAAAGTAGTGATCTATCAATTTTAAAACCTACACTTTCCATATCTTGAAGTACCAAACTTAATTTTTTGTCCACCTCATAATAGATCCAATTATTCTTATCTTGTGCAACGAGTGGATTTAATTTATTAAATAATTGTAAGGTTGCATAAGAATCGTAGGCGGCATAATTGGTAGCAAATTCAAGTGGCACTTCAGAAAAATCTTTATAATTTCTTTTAGATTCATTTTTTATCACGTCTTTAAATTTTCCTTTGGTTTCTCCAAAATAATAAAAGTATAGATCCTCTAAGTTATGTCTGGTTAAGCCATTATTAATAAAATATGACATCAATAAGGTATCTTGAAAAGATACGGTCTTAACGCCGTATCTATTTAGAATAACACAATCATATTTAGCATTATGAAAAACTTTAATAATAGATTCATCCTCACATAAATTATTTAGAAGGATGAGAATTTCTTTCAGATCTTTTTTATTTATTATATTTTCAGGAGATCTAAAGGGTATATAGACAGCGTTTTGACCATAGGCTATTGAAATTCCAATAATATTTGCTACCTCCACATTCAGACTATCTGTTTCTAAATCACAGGCGATAACTTCCTCATTGCACATTAGGACTAAGAATTCTTTAATTTTTTTTATATCTGTAATAGATTTAAATTCCTTCTTAATTGGTGGTGAGTGAGGGCTAATCTCGTGAAGTTCTGATCTAATAAGTGACTTAAATTCATACTTTTTAAAAAAGTCGTTTAATTTAGGAGAGTCATCGAAGGCTTTTATATCTTTAATCTCTATAGGTAACTCCAGATCGTTTTTTAAAATAACTAATTGATGACTTATTTTTGCTAGCTCTTCATGTTCTTGAATGAGATTTTTAATTCTCACATTAGTAATTTCTTCTTTTTTAATGAGGAGATTTTCAAAGCTCCCAAATTCATTGATTAATTTTGAAGCTGTTTTAGGTCCTATTCCTGGAACACCCGGTATATTATCAGCAGTATCTCCAATTAAAGCCTGAACATCTGTAATTTTATCAGGTGTCACTCCGAATTTCTCCAAAACTCGTTCTTCGTCTATCTCAATGTTTTTCATTGGGTCAATAATCTTTGTTGTACCCGTTAACAGTTGGAAGAGATCCTTATCAGAACTATAAACGATAGTATTAATACTATTCTCTTCTCCATATTTTGCATACGAAGCAATAATATCATCTGCCTCAAAATCTTTTTTCTCAATAACGTCTAAACCAAAAGCATCAATCGCTTCTCTAATAATTTTAAATTGTGGGATGAGATCTTCAGGTGCTTCAGAGCGATTTGCCTTATATTCGGAATATAATTTATTTCGAAATGTATTCCTTCCGGCATCCAAAACTATAATAATTTTATCATCATGATATTGATCAATTAATTTAAGCATCATATTACAAAAACCGTAAACAGCATTAGTTGGAATACCAGAACTATTCGTCATAGGAGGTAATGCGTAGTAAGCTCTAAAAATATAAGCAGACCCATCAACTAAAATTAACCTGGAATCTTTAATCATTTTTATAGGATAAACTATCGAGTAAATAAAAAAACCTAAAAGAACTATTCTTTAGGAGCGTGTTTATTTAAAATTCTTTGCAAAGTTCTTCTATGCATTTTTAAACGTCTAGCTGTCTCAGAAACATTTCTATTGCATTGGGTAAAGACTCTCTGAATATGTTCCCATCTTATTCTATCGGCTGACATTGGATTTTCGGGTGGAGGAGGTAAAGTGCCAATGTGTGACATTAATGATTTTTCAATATCATCAATATTTGCCGGCTTAGGCAAATAGTCGTCAGCGCCTAGTTTTACTGAGGAAACTGCTGTCGCAATATTTCCGTAACTAGTTAGCATCACAGTTCTGCATGTTGGGTTTTGTTCTTTAATTACTTTAATAACATCTAGACCTGAACCATCGCCTAATCGAAGATCGACAATTGCATAGCTAAATGAAAATTTAGCGAGTATTTCAAGAGCTTCCTTTTTAGAACCTGCAGCAGTCACAATAAAATCTTTTCTCTGAAATGAGGTTGTTAACCTCTCACGGAAAGATTTATCATCTTCTATGATAAATAAGCTTTTTTCTTTTATTTCTTCTAATTCTTTAATTTCTTTTATCTCTTCCATTTCAATACAACTTCTGCTCCATTATTATTAATAACATCAACGTTTCCTTCAAGATTTTCAATCATTTGCTTCGTAATAAAAAGACCTAATCCCATATTTAAGGTATTATTAGATCTCGTAGAATAGAATGGTTTTCCGAAATTAGCTATAAACTTTTTATCAAAACCTGGTCCATCATCTTTGATTTTAATAATATAATAATCATCAAATACCTCTGAAATCACAATAATATTCATATTAGCGAAGCTAATAGCATTATTAATAATATTAGACATTGCGATGTTTAATTCGGGAGTTATAGATATCACAATGTTTCTTGATAGATCGTCAGATCTATAATCCATATTGATCTGATTAAAGTTTTGATGATATTTTTCAGCTAAAGATTGGACATATGCATCTAGAGACATATCTGTCACCTCACTTGAAAGTTCTTTAGATTGAGGGTTAGTTGATAAATCTTTTAGAATTTCTTTACACCTATCTAATTGCTCTTTTAATGTATTGATATCGCTTTTATAATGCTTATTTAAATTGATGTCCTTTTCAAAATCATTAACAATTAAATTAATCGTATTAAGTGGAGTTCCCAACTCATGAACTGCCGCTGCGGCCAAACCTCCAACTTTGAGTAATTCTTTTTCATTTTGAAGTTGAGTACTTGCTAGTTGGTAGGCCGATTGTGTTTTTTTATAATTTAATGAAAAATAATAAAGGTAAAAGACCATAAAAATACTACTTGTAAAAAGTGATATCATGATACCTAGACTATAATTATCATTTAATATCGGTCTAATATTTTCAGGCAACTCTATATAAATATTAAAAATAATTGCAAAACAAACTAATGATAAACTCACAATCATTAAAATCTTCTGTATAGAAAGATAGGTTGCTGAAATTGCAAGTGGTGCCAAGATTATAAAGATAAATGGATTTGTATAACCACCGTTAATAGAAATCAGACATGAAATTTGCAAAATATCAAAAAATAAAAAATAAAAAATTTGATTTTCAGATAAAACTCTATCCCCTTTTTTTAACAAATAATAAGTGAATGTATTGCTAATAAGAAGTGATCCCACGATTAAGCTAGAGGCAATAATAATAGAGCTACTAACTTCAACTAAGTTATAAGTAGTAATTAAAGCTAAGGTCTGCCCTATAAAAGCAATAAATCTAATAAGTGTAAAATCTGAGGAATTTACAAATAAAAAAGTATTTTTCCGGAGCAATTAAATATCTAAATTAGATACTTTAATTGAATTTTCTTCAATAAAGTTTCTTCTATCAGTCACGTCATCCCCCATAAGTTTAATCAAAACGCTTTCCGTATTAGTGACATCGTCTAATTTTACTTGAACTAATTTTCTATTATTTTTATCTAAAGTTGTCTCCCATAGCTGCTCAGGATTCATTTCTCCCAAACCTTTGTATCGATTAATTGCCTGACCTTTTTTACTCATTTCAAATAAAATATTGAAAAATTCAACCAAACCATAACAAGGAATTATTTCATTTGAATTAGTTTTAGTTATACCAAAATGTATATCTGTAGATTTATCAAATCCTTTTTCATTCATTAATTTCATATTTTCAAATAGAATAAAATTTCTTATGTTCACTAGTTTATCTAACGGTAATTTAATAATTTTTTTATAACCATCTTTTTCCTCAAGAAATATTAAATTATTACTAATAAGATTTTGAAATGTAAATTTTAAACCTTCGTCTTTTTTTATAGAATTTAAATTAGACAAAAATCCTTTAAAAGAATTTTTATTTATATCTTTTGGGTTAAAATCTTCCATAAATAAAGATGTATTAATGAGTTGGTCAAAGAATTGTAAATCCAAGTAAGAAAGATCGAGATTTTGATAAGCGGAATTAGCTCTTGCCGACAAATCTATAAACTGATTCAGCTCTTCTTCTTTTAAATTAATTTTTTTATCTTTGTTGTATAGACTAAATTCCAATTCATCACGATTGTTATTTAATAAGTATTTTGTAAGTTCTTTATCATCTAATAAATAGTTTTCCTTATTTCCTTTTTTTACTCTATAGAGAGGAGGTTGAGCTATATAAAGTCTTCCCGATGTAATAATTTCTCTCATAAATTGATAAAAAAATGTCAGTAGTAGAGTTCGGATATGACTTCCGTCAACATCAGCATCTGTCATGATAATAATTTTATGATAGCGCATTTTATCTAAAGTAAAGTTAGAGCCATGACTAGCTCCAATTGCTGTTATAAGATTAGACACTTCATTATTTTCTAAAACTTTATTTTCTCTTGCCTTAATAACATTTAAGATTTTTCCTCTTAATGGAAGAATGGCTTGAGTATTCCTATCTCTTCCTTGTTTTGCAGAACCTCCAGCAGAATCTCCCTCAACGATGAATAGCTCGGAAAGAGCTGGATCTTTTTCTGAACAGTCTGCAAGTTTTCCGGGTAAAGTAGAGCCTTCTAAAACATTTTTTCTTCTTGTAAGTTCTCTAGCCTTTCTAGCTGCATCTCTAGCACTTGCTGCCTCAACAATTTTTCCAACAATCTTTTTGGCTTCTCCTGGTGTTTGTTCTAACCACTGACTTAACTGTTCTGAAATAATTTTTTCTACTATTGGTCTCACTTCTGATGAAACTAACTTATCTTTAGTTTGAGATGAAAATTTTGGATCTGGTACTTTGACAGATAAGACACAGGTCATCCCCTCTCTCGCGTCATCTCCTGTTAAGACAACATTATTTTTTTTGGAAGTAGCAACACTATTAGAGTAACCAATCAAGGATCTTGTTAACGCAGACCTAAATCCTTGAAGGTGAGTTCCTCCGTCTCCTTGTGGAATATTATTTGTAAAGGTGAGCATTGATTCTGAATACCCATCGTTCCACTGGAGAGCAGCTTCAACTTTCACTCCATTACTTTCTCCCATGAAAGGAATAATTTTATTTAATGTTGATTTACTTTTATTTAAATATTGGACATAGGAAGTCAGACCTCCCTGATAATGAAATATAATAGGTTCGGCTTTTGGCTGACGCATATCTGACAAGATGACCTTAACGTTTGAATTTAAAAATGCTAACTGTCTGACTCTATGTTCAAGTGTTTTTAATACTAAAGTTGTATTTGTAAATACTTCACTTGATGGCCAGAACTGAACCATCGTTCCGGTTCTTTCTGATTTTTTCATTGAACCAATTTCTTTTAATTTTTTTGAAGTTGCTCCATCTTTAAACTCCATAGAATAAATTTTTCCATTTCTTCTAATCGTAAGAATTAATTTTTCTGATAGAGCGTTGACAACTGATACACCTACACCATGAAGTCCGCCTGAAATTTTATAACTATTATCATCAAACTTACCACCAGCATGAAGTTGGGTCATGATGACTTCTGCGGCAGGTAATTTTTCTTCTTTATGCATGTCAACAGGTATGCCTCTTCCATTATCTATAATAGTAGCTGAGCCATCTTTATTAATGATTAATTCAATTGAATCACAGTATCCACCAAGAGCTTCATCAATAGAGTTATCTAACACTTCATAGATCATGTGATGTAAGCCGGAACCATCATCCGTATCACCAATATACATACCAGGTCTTTTTCTAACTGCCTCTAGTCCTTTTAAAACTTTAATTGATGATGCTGAATAATTATCTGTCATGTAATATCTATAATTTCTAAATCCTTTATTTTGTCTTTGATAGTGAAGTTATCTGTTGATGAGAAAAAAGACTGGAAGTTGTTTTTTGCACAGTATTCAATAACTTTTTGAAGATTTACTATATCAAAATTGTCAAAGATTTCATCTATTAAAAAAATAGTAATTTTATTTTGCATTAATTTCAGAAAAGTCGCCATATCGAGAAAAAAACTTAGTATAAGCAACTTAGATTGAGCTGAAGACAGTTGATTTATAGGAGTATTTTCATGAGATAATGAAAAAACAGCTTTTGCAGGATCATAAAGGCTATTAAGAGGAATTTCCCCTTTAGATTCGTTTTCTTTATTCATTTCCGATTCAAATTTTTCAAGAAAGTCATGAGCGGTTATTTCTTGAAAATCATACTTAAGATAATAGTTAAAAAAAGTATTGGGATGGTCAATCATAAATAAATTAAATTTCACCATGAAGTCATATTTAATATCCATAATAGATTTTACAACAGGCAAAAGTTGTTGATCGATTGACTCTAACCATGAGCGATCCTGAGTTGTCAGAAAAATTTTTTTTTTCTCTCTTCTTAATTTTGAATATTGATTTAAGAGCTTAAATAATTCAGAATTAAAATAGCACATTATTCTATTACAAGAGTTGCGTTGATACTGCTTATCTTTAATAAAATAGACCTTATCTAACTCTGAAAACCAAAAAAGCTGAAAAATATTCATTAATTCCTGCTGGGGTATTTTTTTATCATTAAGTAAGTAATTTTTATGAAGTCTTGATTCTTTAAATTGAAAAATTATCTTTAAACTTTGTTCCACACCTTCATCGCGAAAAAATAAATTAATACTCGCTCCGTCATTCATAGAATCTGAATTGATAATATTTTCTAATAAATCTTTTTTGAAACCATTTCCAGGCGATAAGAAAGAAATTGCCTCAAGAATACTAGTTTTACCAACTGCATTTTTACCTTTGAGTAAAGTATGCTTATTTAAAAAGGATAATGATTTTTGTTTAAAATTTCTGTAATTGAAAATTTTTATGCCCGTTAGTTTAGAATGAAGCAACTAAACTCTCATAGGCATTAGTATATAGATACTCTTTGTATCGTCAGGATCCTTTACTATCACTGGTGATGATTGATTTAAAAGTTCCAAATTTATATTTTGACTTTCTAGAACGTCCCTTAAATCTAATAAATACTTAGAATTAAAAAGTATTTCTAAAGGGCTAGAGGTATAGTTAGCTGGAACCTCTTCATCTCCTTTATTACTCTCGGTACTGCTTGCCATAATTTTTACACTATTATTATCAAAAGCTAATTTTACTGTCGGTGTCTTATCTTGATTCACTGTGGAAATTCTATCAATAGCATTAAAAAAAGGCTCTGTTTCTATCTCTAGGAATTTATCATTAGAAACAGGAATAACTTTACCGTAGTCAGGAAATTTTCCATCAATTAGTTTACTAATAATAATAAAATTATCCGCCTCAAAACTTACCTGTGTGTCACTGCATACAATTTTAACTTTACCTTCAAAATCTCCTAGGATTTTATCAAGTTGAAGAATAAATTTTCTTGGCAAAATTATCCCTTCAATTAAAACCGAAGAGCTTATTTCTAATTCGGTTTTAGCAAGTCTATGGCCATCAGTAGCAACGGCTATTAAATTATTTTTTTCACCATTTTTAACAGTGTGGAAGTATATACCGTTAAGGTAATAACGAGTTTCTTCTGATGAAATTGCAAATTTTGTTTTTGTAAAAATCTTCTTAATTTGTTCGACAGTGAGTTCAAATGAATTAGCTTGGTCTAATGGTGTGAATTTTGGAAATTCATCAGCTGACAACGCATTTAATTCAAAAACTGAGTTTTCAGAATTTATAATTAATCTATTGCCTTCATTTTTAACTTTAATAATAGTATTTTTTTTTGTTTTGCGAATGATATCAGTTAATATTCTTGAGTTGACTGTAGCCTCACCATTTTTAGATGAATCAGCAGAAACAAACTCTTTGATTGAGATGTCCATATCAGTTGATCTAATTTCAATTTGATTATTTTCGCATTTTAAATAAATATTTGATAAAATACTTATGGTGGAGCGACTGTCTACGATTGAACTAACGTGATTTAAAACTCTTAGAAAAGCCTCTCTGCTTAATTGGAATTCCATTATACTATGAAGTTTGCAGTATTCTTGTCAAAATTTCAATATCTTCTGCAAGACTAGGGTCATTAACCATTATTTCTTCGATAGTTTTAATGGCATGAATTACTGTTGTGTGATCGCGACCGCCAAATTTTCTACCTATTTCAGGTAAAGACCTGGTTGTGATAGATTTTGCTAAATACATCGCAACTTGTCTAGGTCTAGCTATTGAGCGAGATCTTCTTGGCGAGTGCATGTCTGAAAGCCTAATATTATAATGTTCAGTTACTTTCTTTTGAATTTCATCAATTGTTATTTTTCTTGAATTAGTCCTGAGAAGATCTTTTAAAACATCTTTCACCATTTCGACAGTTATTTCTGACTGATGTAATGAGGCATGGACAGCAAGTCTATTAAGAGCCCCTTCCATTTCTCTCACATTATTTGTAATTTTATTTGCAAGAAATTCTAATACTTCAGGAGATAGAGTGAGTTGTTTTTGCTCGGCCTTTGATTGAAGAATACCTAATCTTAATTCATATGTTAGAGGGTGAATATCTGCAACCAATCCCCAACCTAGTCTTGATTTCAATCTGTCTTCTAAGCCTTCTAAATCTGCAGGCGATTTATCTGCTGAAATTATGATTTGTCTTTTTTTATCAACTAATGTGTTGAAAGTATGAAAAAACTCTTCCTGGGTATTATCTTTGCCGATAATAAACTGGACATCATCAATCATTAGTACATCTACTGTTCGAAATTGCTCTTTAAAACTCATAATATTTTTAAAACGAAGGGCTTTAATAAACTGGTACATAAATTTTTCAGCAGTTAAATAGACTACATTTTTTTTAGGGCTTCTTTTTTTAATAGCCCAAGCTACAGCGTGCATTAGATGGGTCTTACCTAATCCAACACCACCATATAAAAACAATGGGTTAAAACTAACAACCTCCGATTCTGCAACTCTTTGTGCAGCCGCATATGCTAATTCATTTGGCTTGCCGACTATAAAATTATCAAAAGTACATTTTGGATCTAAAGGAGCAGATATATCATCATAGTATGTATCTTCCTCTTCATCTTTCTCTTGATATATAGCTTCCGTGCCAGGAATTATTCTTTTATTTTTTTCTTTAACAATAATTTTTAATATTTCAATTGATGAGCCTTCGTCAAGGCAAATTCTCTTAATGACTGGTGCATAGTTCTTAATTATCCAGTCTCTTAAAAATCTTGTTGGTACTGAAAGGGATAAAATATTATTTTGGTAGGATTCAAATGCAATTGGCTTAATCCAATTTTGGAAAGTGTCTTTATCTAAAGATTTTTTAAGCTCACTTGAGATATTATCCCAAGATAAGTTTGAGTCATTAAAATGAATTTCGTCTTCCAATATTATAAGTTCCTTCCTTCTAAAGTGGACGTATTAAATCATGGAAATGAGTTTAGAAAAATATAAAAATTAACTAAATTTTGAAAAAAAAAGACTTGCAGTCAAGTTATTATTTAGAAATTGCTGAAATATTTTTTTGTATTTTTGCGATTGTTCTGGATGCCTTATTTAAGTTCATAATCTTTTTTTTAGCTGACTTATGAAGCAATGACATAACTGTCTGTAATTTAGCTATTGATTCTTCTAGTTTTTTATCATCAATCAATTTTTCAATGGCTTTAATTTCAGTATTAACGTTAGATTTAAAGCTCTTATTGACTGATTTTTTCTTTTCAGATTGTCTCAATCTTTTTTTTGCTGATTTATGTTGTGGCATATTTTTTTTTATTAACAGGTTATTAGCTTAATTACGTTAGTAACTTATACTTTTATTTATGTTTGTAAAGTGGGGCAATAGAAAGTTGACCTTCCATTTTGAGTAATCTTTTTTACCAAATAGGACTTACCCTTGATTTTAATTATGTCTTTTTGATACACTTTAAAAAAATTTTGAAAACTGCCCAAAACTCCATCCGGGGACTTATAGTCATTGATAGACGAACCTCCTTTTTTAATAGCAATTAATAGGATTTTCTTAATACATTTAACTAAATGAGTAAATTCTAGAAAAGTTATAGTATTAACCGCCTTAGTAGGTGATATTCTAGAAAGAAAAAGTATTTCATTTGCATAAATATTGCCAATACCTACAAAATATCTTTGGTCTAGAAGTACTTGCTTCATAGAGGAGTGTTTTTTAATAAGATTTTCATATATTTTTTTAATGGGGACCTTGTCTTGGAGAAGGTCATACCCATAATTACTAAAAAACTGGCTTACCTCCTCTGAATTAGATAATAGGAATGCCATACCGAACCTCCTAGGATCATTAAAAACGATTAGAAAATCTTTAAAAGTTAAGGTTAAGTGGTCATGCTTCTCCAACTTATATGATCTGGGTAGAAATTTTAATCTACCGCTCATCCCTAAGTGAATCACTAAGTATCTTTTGCTAGATAGTTCAATAATAATGTATTTAGCTATTCTTTTAACTCTAACTATCTTTTTATTATTAATATGTTCAAGATCACTATTTGTTAAATTTTTTCTTAGTTTTTTATCTGACTTAAATAGCTTTATAATTTTTTTTTCTTTAACTTTTGAACGTAAATATCTTATTGTTGTTTCTACTTCTGGGAGTTCTGGCATGCAAAAACAAGATAAATTAATCAAATACAATGTAAAAGATATTTTTCAAAAAGTTGCCATTGAAAAATATGACTTAATGAATGATGTCATGAGCTTAGGCGCTCACCGACTTTGGAAAAAGTACTATGTGAACCTTATAGAAAATCTTCATATATCATCTGAAAATATTTTAGATATTGCTAGTGGAACAGGTGATATATTTTATTCACTCAATAGATCAAAAAATTTATTTGCCATAGACCCTGTCAGTGAAATGCATTCTATATCTCAAGTAAAAAATTCAAAGAAATCCATTAGTTATGAGACTGGCTTTGCAGAAAAAATGCCTTACAAAAAAAATTATTTTCAAACTATTTCCTGTACGTATGGTGTACGTAATTTTGAAAACAGAAATAAAGCTTTTAGAGAAATTACAAGATGCTTAAAAAAAAATGGCTATTTTTTGTTTATGGAATTTGGTAGACCTAAAAGAGATCTACTTTTAGAGCCATTTAATTTATATCTTAATAAATGGCTCCCTTTAATTGGGAGCATAGTAGCAAAAGATAGACATAGTTATAAATATTTAGCTGAAAGTATTCAGAATTTTCCAAGTCAAGACAGCATCATAATGCAAGCAGAATCAACAGGATTAACACATCAAAAAACTATTGATTTTCTTTCGGGTGCTAACAGCATATATATATTTAAAAAGTTATGAAAATTTTATTAATTATATCTAGTAGTGTTGGCTGTTATAAAGCTCTTGATTTTATTAGAATCATACAGAAAAAAGAAATTGATTTTGAAATTATCGCTACTAAAAATACTTTTCAATTTATTTCTAAATTATTGATCGAAGGTATTAGTAAAAAGAAAATCTATTCTGAATTATTTGATTTAGATATGGAGCAAAATATTGGACATATAGAGCTTGCAAGAAGTAATACGCATATTGTGGTTTATCCAGCTACTGCAAATATAGTTTCTAAATTTTCTCATGGCATATGTGATGACCTAGCCTCAACTTGTATGATTGCCGCTAATAAACCTATTTATTTTGCGCCTGCTATGAATAAAGAAATGTGGGCAAATCCATTAATTCAAAAAAATATTAAAAGTTGTGAAGAAAATGGTCATTTTTTTATTGGTCCAGATACCGGATCTCTTGCATGCGGAGAATATGGAAGTGGTCGACTAGTTGAGCCAACAGAAATATTAGATCAGCTGAAATAATTGAAATCAGCCCTTATTACAATTGGTGCTACGAGAGAATTTATAGATCCTGTTCGCTACATATCCAATGAATCTTCGGGCTTGCAAGGTATGGCAATTATTGAAGAGCTTATCAAAAATAAGATTAAAACAATTTGTATTTACGGACATATCACTGCTAAAAAAATTATTTCCCCCTATGTTAAATATATTGAAGCCACCACTGGAAAATCTATGCTAAGTGCAGCTAAGAAACATTCTAATGTAGATTTAGCAATATTTAATGCAGCTGTTTCGGATTATCGTGTAAAGGAAACTAGTTCTATTAAAATTAAAAAAAAAAATACTTTAAATTTAAGTTTAATTAAAAATACCGATATCTTACTTTCGATTTCCTCTATGAAAAAGCGACCAAAAATTGTTTTAGGCTTTGCCTATGAAACAAATAATTATAAAAAGTATGCAAAAAAAAAATTGATTGAAAAAAACTGTGACTACATAGTTTTAAATTTTCCTATTAACAATAAAAAAATATTTTCTAGCAATAAAAATAATGGTCTTATATTGGATCGTAACTTTAATTGGATAGATATTGGGTATTTGACAAAAAAGAAATTTGCAAAAAAAATTATTCAACATGTAATAAAGGATGTTCATGATTACTAAAAAAATTATTACAATGAAGATAAAGGTTTTAAATAGCTCTATATCTATCCCAAAATATGAAACTATTAATAGTGCTGGGATGGATATTAGAGCATTTATTCCAGATGGAGATATAGAAATCAAACCTCGAGAAACAAAACTCATCCCAACTGGATTATATTTTGAAATACCACTGGGGCATGAGGTTCAAATAAGACCTAGAAGTGGCCTTGCTTTAAAAAACGGTATTACCGTATTAAATTCACCGGGCACAATTGATGCTGATTATAGAGGAGAAATTAAAGTAATTTTAATCAATCACAGTTCAAACACATTCATTGTCACCAATGAAATGCGTATTGCACAAATGGTAGTTACACAATTTACTAGAGTAGATTTAATAGAAGTCGGTCAACTATCTGAAACCGATAGAGGAGAAGGTGGATTTGGATCAACAGGAACTAACTGATAATCAAGTTATAGAAGAATTTGGAAGACAGTTACTAGTTCCGGGAATTTCTGAGGAGGGTCAAAATAATTTACTTAAGAAACATATATTATTGGTTGGACTTGGAGCCCTTGGGACCATCGCTTCTCAATATTTAGTCAGAGCAGGTATAGGCTCAATTACATTATTAGACTTTGATAAAGTCTCGCTATCGAACCTTCATCGACAAATAAATTATAATAAAAAAGATATTGATGGTTATAAATCTGAAGTATCCAAACAAGTTTTAGAAAATATTAATAGTGTTACAAAAATTATTCAGCATCCTCTATCTTTTGAAGAATTCTTAAAAAAAAATAATTTTGAAAATCTTGATTTTATATTCGATTGCTCTGATAGTTATCAAACAAAAATCAATAGCTCATTATTCGCTAAGGCTAAATCAATTGCATATAGCTCTATTTCTATTAATTCTAGTGAAGGAATATTTTTTTCACAAGATCATATAAAAACAGATGAAACATTATGTTTTAAATGTTTATTTCCAAATATTGATGAGACTAATCACAGGTGTTTAAATAGTGCTATGATTGGGCCAGTGGCAGGTTTTGTTGCCAGTCTGGCATGTAGTAAAATAATTCTTGAACTTGCAAAAAATATACCTCAAATGAAAAATGAAATTTTATTAATTGATCTTTTGACTTCAGATATAAACAAATTACAATTAAAAATATCTAATTGTAAACACACCTATGAATAGCTTTACCCATAAATCCAGTTTCTCTTATGAAGAGCTTATTGAATGCGGAAAAAGTAATATTTTTGGAGCTGGAAATGCCCAATTACCTGCACCTCCCATGCTTATGTTTGATAGAATCACAGAGGTAAATACAACCGGTGGGTCTTTTGAAAAGGGTGAAATAGTTGCTGAAATGGATGTTAATCCAGAATTATGGTTTTTTAAGTGTCATTTTTTAGGTGATCCGATTATGCCAGGTTGCTTAGGCTTAGATGCATTATGGCAAATGTTAGGATTTTACCTAGGTTGGCTTGGCTATCCAGGTAAAGGCAGGGCTCTTGGTGTTGGAGAAATAAAATTTGTTGAAGAAGTAAAACCAGATAAAAAACTAATTACTTATAAAGTGAATATTAAAAGAGCAATGAATAAAAAAGGTTTATCTATTGGTTATGGTGATGGACAAATCATCCATGAAGATAAGGTTATCTATCATGCCAATGATTTAAAAGTAGGATTATTTAATGAATAATAAAAGAGTTGTAATTTCTGGATATGGAATTGTTTCATGTATTGGTAATAATAAATCTGAGGTACTGCAAAGTTTAAAAGAAGCTAAGTCAGGTATTACTTTTGAAAAAGAATATGAAGAACTTGGAATGCGAAGTCATGTCCATGGTAAGCCAAATATAAATATTGAAGAAAAAGTAGATAGAAAAATTTTAAGATTTATGGGCGAAGGTGCTGCCTATAATTACATAGCAATGCAAGAAGCGATTGAACATGCAGGTCTTGACCAATCTCTTGTTTCAAATATTAATACAGGCTTAGTGATGGGATCGGGAGGTCCTTCAACTTTTCAATTGCAACAAGCGTTCGATATAGCTCGTGAGAAAGCAGTCAAAAAAATTGGTCCATATATGGTGACTCGTGCGATGTCGAGTACAAACTCAGCAACTCTCGCTACTCCTTTTGGAATTAAAGGAGTTAATTACTCTATTAGTTCTGCTTGTTCAACCAGCTTACATTGTATTGGTAATGCTTTTGATTTAATCAGACATGGTCAGCAAGAGATTGTATTTGCTGGTGGTGGAGAAGAAACTCATTGGACAATGTCTATCTTATTTGATGCAATGGGAGCTCTTTCTAGTAAATATAATGAGACTCCTGGAGTAGCTTCTCGTGCATATGATTCTAACCGTGATGGATTTGTCATAGCTGGTGGAGCTGGAGTTGTTGTTGTAGAAAGTCTTGATAGTGCGCAAAAAAGAGGTGCTACTATTTATGCTGAAATTAAAGGATTTGGACAAACCTCAGATGGACATGACATGGTTCAACCTTCTGGAGAAGGCGCGGTTCGTTGTATGCAAATGGCTACACAAGGTGGAAAAGTTGATTATATAAATGCTCATGGAACGTCAACTCCTGTGGGAGATATGATTGAATTACAATCTATAAAAGAAGTGTACGGAGATAATATTCCCCCTATTAGCTCAACTAAATCTTTAACTGGACATTCGCTTGGTGCTACGGGTGCTCAAGAAACAATATACTCTCTCTTAATGATGAATAATAATTTTTTAGTTAAGTCTGCCAATATTACAGAGCTAGATGCAAATGCAAAAGATATGAATATTATTCTTGAAACAAAGAATGATATTGAAGTAAATTCAGTTTTATCCAATAGCTTTGGCTTTGGTGGAACGAATGCATCCATATATTTAACTAAATTCCATGAATAAACTTCTTGAAGGAAAAAAAGGTCTTGTAATAGGTATTGCCAATGATCACTCTATTGCTTGGGGAATTACCGACAATCTATGCAAAGAAGGTGCTCAAGTTTTTTTAACATATCAAAATGATACTCTAAAAAAAAGAGTGATGCCTCTTTCACAAAAAATTAATTGTTTAGGAGTCTTTCCTTGCGATGTTGAATCTACTGAATCTATTGAAGCATTAAAAAATTCGATTAATACTAAAATTGATTTTATTGTTCATGCCGTTGCTTATTCAGATAAGAATGAGTTATCTGGAAAGTACCTCAATACTTCTAAGGAAAACTTTCTAAAAACTCTTCATATCTCTTCTTTTTCTTTAACTGAAATTACTAAAATTTTTATGCCTTTATTAAATGATAATGCTTCTATTATGGCTCTTAGCTATTATGGAGCTAAAAAATATATGCAGAGTTATAATGTTATGGGTGTTGCTAAAGCCGCTTTAGAAACTTCGATTAAATATTTAGCAGTAGATATGGGAGATAGAGGAATAAGAGTTAACGGTATATCAGCCGGCCCTATGAGAACTTTGGCTGGTGCTGTTATTAGTAAATCAAGACAGATTTATAGCTATGCGATCAATAACTCCCCTATTAAGAGAGCCTTAACTTTAGATGATATTGGAAAATCTTCGGTTTACTTAGTCAGTGACCTCTCTAAAGGGGTCACTGGTGAAATTTTATATGTAGATAACGGCTATAATAAAATTGGTATGAGTCTTGAGGAAGTTTAATTAAACTTCTTTCATACTTAATTTTACTTTTCCTGATCTGTCTACATCGAGTACTTTGACTTGAACTTCCTGACCTTCAGATAACACATCAGAAACATTCGCTACTCTTTCTTGAGAGATTTGACTAACATGAAGTAGGCCATCTTTAGCTCCTAAGAAATTTACAAAAGCTCCAAACTCAACAATTTTTACAACTTTACCGTTATAAACCTTACCGATTTCTGGTTCAGCAATAATATCCATGACCATTTGTTTAGCCATATTAAGTGACTCTGCGTTATTTGAGGCAATTTTTACTTCACCCTCATCACTTACTTCAATTTTTGCACCTGATACTTCTACCATATTTCTTATAACTTTACCGCCAGAGCCAATTACTTCTCTAATCTTATCTTTGGGTACCATTACAGTTTCTATTTGAGGAGCATGTTTTGAAAAAGCACTTCTAGTCTCAATGATAGCTTCGTTCATGACTCCTAAGATATGTTTTCTTCCACCAGCTGCTTGATTAAGAGCAATTTCCATAATCTCTTTTGTAATGCTTGTTATCTTAATATCCATTTGAAGAGATGTAATTCCATCAACTGTTCCGGCTACTTTAAAATCCATATCTCCTAGATGATCTTCATCGCCTAAAATATCACTAAGAACAACAAAGTCTTCGCCTTCTTTAATTAAGCCCATGGCTATTCCACCTACATGTTTTTTAATTGGAACTCCTGCTGCCATTAACGAAAGAGATGTTCCGCAAACTGAGGCCATAGAACTAGATCCATTTGACTCTGTAATCTCAGATACAATTCTTAGAGTATAAGGAAATTCAGCTTTGGAAGGTAGCATTGGATTAATAGCTCTCCATGCTAGTTTACCATGACCAACTTCTCTTCTACTTGTAAAACCAGATCTACCAACTTCTCCAACAGAATAAGGAGGAAAATTATAATGAAGCATAAAATGTTGTTTACTCATCGGATCTAATGAATCTATCATTTGCTCATCATCGCCGGTTCCAAGAGTTGCAACAACTAGTGCTTGTGTTTCTCCCCTAGTAAATAAACTCGATCCATGAGCTCTTGGAAGAATATCTAGCTCACAAGTGATGTTTCTTACTTCATCAAGCTTTCTGCCATCAATTCTTTTTTTACTTTTAATAATGTCGCCACGAACTACATCTTTTTCAATGTTCTTAATAATAGTGATAGCAGCAAGCTTCTGATCATCATCAATACCCTCTAGAACTGAAGTTCTAACAGAATCAAGTTTTTGACTTCTTTCTTGTTTGTCAGTTAAACTATATGCACTTCTAATATCTTCAGATATTTTTGAAGAAATATCGCTTTTTAAAGTCTCATAGAATTCAGGTAATTCAGGGACATCAAACTTTTTAATATCAACTTTAGATGCAAAATCTTTAACATTTGAGATGAACTCTTGATAAAAAGTATGACCTGAATTAACAGCTTCTAACATAGTTGCTTCAGGCAATTCTTTTGCCTCAGATTCAACCATCAAGACGCCCTCATCAGTACCCGCTACTACAAGATCAAGATTTGAATTTTCTAAGTCTTGGATACTTGGATTAATAACAATTTTGTTATCAATATAACCAACTCTAGCAGCTCCTAAAACTCCTTGAACAGGAAGACCTGATATAGCTAAAGCAGCACTTGTTGCGTACAATGCAATAATATCAGGATCAACAATTCCATCATAAGATAGAACGGTTAATTGAATTTGCGTTTCGTTTTTAAAATTTTTATGAAATAAAGGTCTAACAGGACGATCAACTAAACGACAAATTAAAGTTTCTCTTTCTGTTGGTCTTGCTTCTCTTTTAAAAAATCCACCAGGAATTTTACCTGATGCATAATACTTTTCTTGATAATTAACAGTTAAAGGAAAAAAATCAATATCTGGCTTTTGTGTTTTTGCTGCACAAACATTTGCCATAACTACTGTGTCGCCACAGTAAACTAAAACAGACGCGTCTGCCTGTTTAGCCACTCTATTAGTTTCAAGTGTGATCTCATAATCACCGTGTTTAAATTTATGTTCAATTTTAGTCATAATAATATTACTCTTTCTGCCTTCTTCTAAGGACTTACTTTTTTCTTAATTTTAATTTGTCTGCTACTTCACCGTACTTTGTAACATCTTTATTTTTTAAATAGGTCATTAGTCTATTTCTTTTACCAACCATCATAATTAGGCCTCTTCGTGAATGAAAATCCTTCTTATGTATTTTGATATGTTCCGTCAGATGATTTATTTTTTTTGTAAAAAAATAGATCTGAGCTTCAGCTGAACCAGTATCTTTATCTGTTCTAGCTATATCTTTTAGTTCTAAGGCTTCTAAATTCGACATCGTAACTCCTTTCAAAAAGTTAATTCACATCTATCCAGGATGTCGTCCAGAATAAATGGGTACAATTTGGCTATCTAAATCATTTATGTCAGAAAAATCAAGGATATTCTGAAAATCAATGCTATGAGATAGGTTAAAATCACCTATTTTAGTCCTTAATATACTCATCGCAAAACCTAAATCTCCCAAAGATTTAGCAAACTCTTCTGCAAATGAACGTACATAGAAACCTGTCTCACAATCTATTGTGACATCTAAGAAGTTAGTACTTTGCTGAGTAATTTTTAGAGAGTGCACATTTACCTGCTTAAATCTTTCTGATAAAAATTCTTTTTTTCTTGCTAATTCATAAAAATTTTTACCTTTAATTTTATGAGCAGAAAATATCGGAATTTTTTGCTGATAATTTCCTATAAAGAATTTTAGCATTGATGCTCTTTCCCTTACATCATGAGAGGTTTTTTTGTAGTCTACATACCTGCCTTCTATATCTTGAGTTTTAGTTTGTGCACCAAAAAAAATTCTTACCTTATAAGTTTTTATTTTTAAGTGCATTGATGGTATAAGTTTGGTCGCTTTATTAACAGCTACTAATAAGAGTCCTGATGCAAGCGGGTCTAAAGTTCCTACAAAACCAATTTTACTAAATTTAAAACGAAATTTTAATTCTCTAATAACACCAAAAGACTCGACTCCTTCAGGTTTGTTAATAGGCAGCCAGCCACTTGGAATAAAATTTTGTTTCAATTTATTTAATATTTTAAAGTTGGTCTATGAGTTGTTGGACTTTAATTGATTCCTTAAAAGGCTCGTCCACATAAAGCGTAATTCTAGGAATAAATTTAGAAGTTAAAGTTTTTGCAATTAATTCTTGCATTTTTCTTGTGTATTTTTTTTTAAATTTTTCAAACTCAGCATCTTTTATATTATGAACTAATAAAACTCTAGCAAATCTTAAATCCTTACTGACCTTTACATCCGTAATTTCAAGTCTAAGTGAAGGGAAGTCTATCAAAAACTCTTTATGAGTCACTACATACTCAGCGATTAATCTTTTTATTGTAAGTTCAATTTTTAAGGTTCTAAAACTTGGTTTATTGTGCAAGTTATAATTCTTTTTGGATTTGTTTAGTAATATAAAATTCTATTTCATCTTTGGCAAGAATGTCTGAATAATCTTTAAAAGATATTCCGCACTCATAGTTTTCTTTCACTTCTTTCACGTCATCTTTAAATCTTTTTAATGAGCCTACTTCGCCTTCATAAATAATTTTTCCAGCTCGAACAAGTCGAATTTTAGCTGCATGTGAGACATAACCATTAGTGACATAACAGCCAGCTATTGTACCTAATTTGGAAGAGTTGAAAGTATCTCTAACTTCTGCATGTCCTATAATTTCTTCTTTAGTATCGGGACTAAGTAATCCTGATAATAATTTGGTCATATCATCAACTAATTCATAAATAATTGAATAATATCTAATGTCCACCTTATCTCTTTTTGCTATTGATCGAGCTTGAGGTATGGCTCGAATATTGAACCCTATAACCAGTCCTTCTGCAGCACCCGCTAAACTCACATCGCTTTCATTGATTGCGCCAATAGCGCTATGAACTACGTTGATTGTTACTTCGTCATTACCAATTTTTTCTAAAGAAGAAACAATTGCTTCTAAAGATCCTTGAACATCTGCCTTAACAATAATTGGTAATTTTTTAATATCTCCCTTAGAAATATTTGACATCATTTCTTCTAATGAAGATTTTTTGACAGATTCTTTGCTTGCTAATTGCTGTTGTTCTTTTACTTTTTCGGTAATTTCTTTTGCAGCTTCCTCATTAGGCATAGCATATAAAGTATCGCCTGCAGAAGGTATAGAATCAAATCCTAGTACTTCAATAGGCATGCCTGGAGTTGCATGTTTTACTTTATCGCCTCTCTCATTTAATAGAGCTCTAACCTTTCCAAAAGCAGGGCCACAGGTAAAATGATCTCCTTCTGATAAAGTTCCATTATTAATAATAATAGTTGCTACCGGACCTCTGCCTGTTTCTATTTTTGATTCAACGACAATAGCATCTGCTAATTTATTATATTCTACCTCTAGATTCAGGATGCCTACTTGTAAAAGAATATTATCTAATAGTTTATCAAGATTTATTTTTTTTAATGCTGATATTTCAGTTTCTAAAACATCTCCTTGGAAACTCTCAACAACAATTTCATGTGTGAGTAAATCATTTCGAACTTTATCAGGATTTACATCAGGTAAATCAGTTTTATTAATAGCTAGTACGATTGGAACGTTAGCTGTTTTAGCATGAGAAATTGCTTCTATTGTTTGAGGTTTCACGCTATCGTTTGCAGCAACAACTAATACAACTATATCGGTAAGATTTGCTCCTCTTGAACGTATGTTCGTGAAAGCTGCATGACCAGGTGTGTCTAAGAAAGTTATAGTACTGTCTTTATGTTTAACTTGATAAGCACCTATGTGTTGTGTTATTCCGCCTGACTCCTTCGCCGTTACATTAGTATTTCTTAAGGCATCTAAAAGAGAAGTTTTTCCATGATCAACATGACCCATAACAGTAACAATTGGTGGTCTTGATTTTATATTTGATTGGTTTGTTTTTTGATAATTAGCAATAATTTCCTTGAGGCTTATTGAGGTTTGTCTGTGAGGGCTATGTCCAAAATCAGTAACAATTAATTCTGCTGTATCGCCATCAATATATTGATTAGCTGTTGCCATGATTCCACTTTTCATTAAAGATTTTACGATGTCGCCTGTTTTTTCTGACATTCTGCTAGCCAATTCTTGAACTGTAATTTTAATCGGTATATCAACATCTCTTACAATTTTAGAAGTATTAGTTAGGGAAGGTTTGTATTTGGTTTTTTGTTTTTCTCTTGCTCGTTTAACTTTGGATAAACTAGGAAGTTTTTCATAATCCGGTTCTCCTTCTAATAAGTTATTGACAGCTAGGGAAGATAATTTCTTTTGAAAGCCTGACGCATTAATGGTTAACTTTTTTCTAATAGGTGCTGTAGGAGACTTTGCAACTGGTGCACTTGGCTTAATGGCTGGTTTGGATACCTTTGTTGTTGTAGAGGTTTTTTTATCTTTATCCATATATTATTCTAATACTAATCTAAATAGATTTCCCTTGCATCCATAATAATCTTTTCAGCAACATTTTTATCTATTTTTCTGAATAGAATTCCCTCTCTACCAATTAATTCATCAGTGGAAAGGTCTGCAAGGTCTTGTCTTGTTTTGATATTCTCATCTATTAAAATCTTTAGAATCTTATTATCAAATTCTTCAATAGTTTTTAGATACTCTTCAATGTTTGATTCATCAATTAACTTCTGTAAATTCAATTTTTCATTTTCAACATATTGTGAAGCTCTTGAATGAATCTCAATTGCTAATTCTTCGTCAAATCCTTCAATCTTTTGAATGTCTGCAACATTAGCATTATTAATTTTTTCGACACTATTATAGCCCTCTACAACTAAGAGTTGAGCAATCATATCCTCAAGATCTAATTTTTCAGCAAAAAGCTCAGTTACAGCTTTAAATTCTGCTTGACGTCTTTCCGTATCTTCTTTTTCAGTAAGAATATCTATTTCTAAACCAGTTAAAATTGAAGCTAATTTAACATTTTGCCCTCTTCTTCCAATCGCAATACTTAATTGATCTTCGGGAAGAACTACTTCTACTTTATTAGAATTTGGAAATTCATTTACTTTTGCAACTTCAGCAGGAGCTAAAGCATTCATTACATACCTTGATTGAACTTCTGACCAATTAACAATATCAATTTTTTCACCTTGTAATTCATTCACTATTGCCTGGACTCTAGAACCTCTCATACCAACACAAGCACCAACAGGATCGATAGATTTATCATTAGCTCTAACAGTTATTTTACCTCTACTACCAGGGTCTCTTGCGACTGATACAATTTCAATTTGACCCTCATAAATTTCTGGAACCTCTTGAACAAAAAGTTTTGCCATAAACTGAGGGTGGGTTCTAGATAAAGATATTTGATGGCCTTTCACTTCTTCTTTAATATCAAAAAAGTAAGCTCTGATTCGATCTCCATTTTTAAAATTTTCTCTAGGAATTAATTCATCTTTTCTTAAGAAGCCTTCAGCTTTACCTAAATCAACTATGATATTTCCAAATTCAATTCTTTTAACAATTCCGGACAATACTTCTCCGACCTTATCTTTGAAGTCATTATATTGTCTTTTCTTTTCTGCTTCACGAACACGAGTATAAATTACTTGTCTTGCCATGTTAGCTGTTACTCTTCCAAAACTAACTGCTGGTAACTCGATACGAATTTGACTTCCTACAGATGCATCAGCTTCATGTTTTTTTGCTTGCTCTAATAAAAGTTGGTTAGATTGCAAAACAGGATCTATTGTTTCTACAACATCTTTTATATGTGTGAGTTTAAAATTTCCTGTGAATCTATCTATTTCAGCTTTAATATTATTTTCTAATCCGTATTTGGATTTTGCAATAATTTCAAAAGATTCTTCCATAGCCTGCATGACTATTTCTAATTCAATTCCTTTTTCTTGCGAGACTATTTCTGCAACTTTTAATATTTCATTTTGATTCAACATGTTTATAAATTCTGGTTAAAAAAAAAGGCGGGCTAACCCACCTTATGGTTAATTACTTTTAAGAACGCTAAAATAGAATAATTTACTATTTTTGTCTAAGGCTTTTTTCTCATATTTAGTGCTAATAGCGTTAAAGATGCTATATTGCCACATATTTGGAGTATTTCCTTGGATTTTAAAGCCAAATTTAGAAACTAAGATCATCGCATCCAAAAAATAGTCTCCATGATCACTAGCAAAATTTAGGCATGAGCCAGGCTTCATCACTCGAAGAAGTTGCTTTAGAAGATCTTCATTAAAGGTTCTTCTTTTTTTATGACGTGCTTTTGGCCAAGGATCCGGAAAATAAATTCTTACATTATCTAAAAAATGATCTGGAAGATAAGGAATGAGATCTTGAACATTATTATGAAAAACAAATAAATTTTTTAAATTATTTTCTGATTGATGACGGGCAGCACGTAATATCCCATCCATAAAAATATCACAACCAATAAAAGTTTTTTTGAAATCACTAGATGCATCCTTAGATATTTTAATTCCGTCACCAATTCCTATTTCTAGAACTAGTGTTTGATTTATAATTTTTTGAAAAAATAATTTAGAAGGTTTAAATAATAAATTTTGAAAACGTGATAATCTTTGAAAAGACTTGCCTTGCTTTCTTCCGAAGTATCTACCTTCTGATTCGATCATAGATAATTCCAAAAGAATAAAACAATAATAATAAGATGATTGTTATTTTTAAAAATGGTTTGCATTCTTTAACTATAGGAGATTTAAAGATATTATAATTTATAAAGCCTGATTGATTACTATCAATTTTTTGCATAATTTCACCATTAAAATTAACTACTGATGAAATGCCCGATGGTGTAGATCTTACTAAAATCATTTTTTGCTCAACACTCCTTAAAAGTGAATTTTTAAAATGCTGGCTAGGACCAAAATAATTGCCAAACCACGAATCATTAGAAATCTGAAGAATAAAATCTGTTTTGCATAGATTATTTTTAATTTGAGAGGAATCAAAAATTGATTCAAAACAAATCATAGGACTTGCCTTAAAATTCTTAGGTAAGTAAATATTATTATCCCTTTCTCCTTTAGAAAAACTTAATCCTCTATTTAAAAATTTACTAATTTTGGAGGCCTTAAAAGGAATATACTCTCCAAAAAGTACAAGTTTTCGTTTATCATAATATTGTTCTACATTACCGCTGCTATCAATAAGATACATGCGATTAAACAATTTCATTTCTTCAATGGCACTAGCTCCTAAAATAATTTTTTGCTGACCAGAAAGCAAGTTGCCTATTCTTTTTAATAAGGTCTTTTTATTATTAAGATCTACGCTTAATGACCCTTCGGGCCAAATGATAAGGTCAGATTTTGGAAAATCTTTTAGTGCTTCTCTAGTAATCTTTTCATAAATTTCTAAGTGTTCAATACTAGAATTATTAACTAATGAGTCTTTAATATTTGGCTGAACGATTAGGACTGATAAGAAGTCAGAATTTTCATTTAAAGCTTTATCATTGGTTATGTTTATTGGTAAAAATTGCAATCCAAAGAAACCACAAACTAAAATAGTAGATAATACTATGATAATTTTATTCTTATTTATAAGTGCATAAAGCACAAGAGCAATAATTAAGTGTGTAATAACACCTACACCATAGATACCCATCAACTGTATTATCTTTAAAATATATAAATTATTGACCCATATAACAGATGATGGATTCCAAGGGAATCCTCCTAGTAAAAATTCTTTTATGATTGCTACTAAAGTTAAAGAAAGAGGAATGAGAATAATTTTTAGATTTATTTTTTTTATAATTTTATTAAGAAAACCAATAACCATGACATTTAATAAAGCCAATACATTAGATAATAAAAATACCATCATGAACCCAAATAAGATGTACATTATCCCACCAGTTTGGAATGATTTGGATATCCAGATAAGAGAAATAAAATAATTGAGTAAGAAATATATATAAAGAAATTTTAAATTAAAATTTTTATTACTTAAATAATTGTAAAAGATGAGAGTAAAAGAAACTAAATAAAGGGGAGATACTGAAAAAGGCGGGAGAGATAAACAATAAAGAATTGACGATAATAGTACTAATAAAAATAAATATCGACTAGTCGAGGGCACACTATTTAGCTTTCACGCCGTGAACAACAACTTCTAAAATTTTTCTTGCCGATGCTTTATGCACAGTAAAAGATAACTTTTTATTAATTTTAAATTTCTCATCTTTTTTTGGAACACGACCAGCTAAATTAAAAATAATACCTCCGATAGTTCCCACATCTTCTTTGAGATTTTCAGGAATTTGTGTATTAAATTCCCTTTCGAAATCATCAATAAGCATTGCTGCATCCATAATCAGTTTTTTATTATCAACATGAAAAAGAGGTTCTTCTTCACTGTCATGCTCATCTTCTATTTCTCCAACAATCTCTTCCACTAGATCTTCAATCGTTATTAGTCCTGTTACACTACTATACTCGTCGATTACGATCGCTAAATGCGTATTTTGTTTTTTCATTTTTTGTAATAAATGAAAAACTGGTGTGGTAGAGGGTATATAAATTACCTCTCTCATTAAGGAATGAATTTTAAAAGATTTTAAATTAATTTTTTTAAATAAGTCTTTGATGTGCACCATGCCTAGACAGTTATCTAGGTCTCCCCTGACAACTGGCATTCTTGAGTGGGCCTCTTTATTAATGATCTTAATGAGCTTTTCTTTAGTAATATTTTCATCAATATAGACAATTTCTCCTCTAGGAACCATCACATCATCAACTATCTTCTTATGAACATTTAATAAATTATTGAAAATTTTTCGTTCTTCGGCTTTAGCGGCTCCCGATGTATCAGAAGTAGCAGAAATAAGATTAATTAGTTCAGCTTTAAAAGCATCATCTTTGATAAGATCTTTTAATAATTTAAGAGTAATATTTTTTTTAAACTTCATGGGTTTTTTTGAGACCTAAATTTGTCATACAAATATTTTCTAACATCCTCATAGTTTCTCGATTATTTCTATCATAGTGGCTATATCCAAATAGATGAAGCATTCCGTGAACCAATAACATAAAAAAATTCTGTGACGAATATTTACTATTCGTTTTGATATAGCTTTCTGTTATTGCTATATCTCCTGAAAAACCAACATCTCCAAAAGAAATTACATCTGTAATTTTATTTTTATTTCTAAAATTTTTATTTAACATTTTAATTTCTGGATCACTAACAATTTTAATACAAATTTCTGAAAAGCCTTCTATGTGGTGTAATGATTGAAAGTAAGTCATTAAAATATTTAATTGTTTTTTTGATTGCTGAAAAAATTCTTTAAAATTTTTATCACCTATAAAAGAAATTTCTAATTTTTTATTTTTTATTTTCAATATAAATTTTACTTATCGTACGCGTTAATTATTTTTTCTACTAATCCATGACGACAAACGTCACTACTATTTAAATGAACAAAGCCTATGTCTTTAATTTTTTCTAACTTCTCTATCGCATCCATCATTCCACTTTTTGCATTATCAGGAAGATCCTTTTGACTTAGATCTCCAGTGATGACCATTTTACTATCTTGTCCTAATCTTGTAAGAAACATTTTCATTTGTGTTGGGAGTGTATTTTGAGCTTCATCTAAAATAATAAATGATTTATTTAAAGTTCTTCCTCGCATAAAAGCTAAAGGAGCAATTTCAATAGCATTATTTAAAACTCTGCGGTCCACTTCTTCTCCGGGCATCATTTCATATAAAGCATCATAAAGAGGCCTTAAGTAAGGATCGATTTTTTCTTTCATGTCGCCTGGTAAAAACCCTAATCTCTCACCCGCCTCTACTGCAGGGCGAGAAAGAATAAGTCTGTTGATTTTACCCTGAACAAACAAGCTCACGCCATAAGCGACAGCCAGGTAAGTTTTGCCAGTTCCAGCAGGGCCAATAGCAAAAACAATATCTTTAGACTGAAGTTCTCGTACTAGTTTTTCTTGATTTTTTGTTTTAGGGTAAATAGCTTTTGATTTTGTAGCTATCATATACTTATTATCCTGCTCGATTTGCTCTTTGATATAATCCGGTTTTGCTAAATCAATATTTTGTTCTAGATCTTCTTGAGAGATATCTTTATTTTTTAAACGTTTATAGAGTCCTTCTATTATAAAGTAGGCTTTTTCAACTGGATCTCTTTTACCTTTGATGGATAAGAAATTACCTCGATTATAGAGCTTAACTTGAAATTTGCCTTCAAGCGCCTTTAAATTTTTATCATGCGAACCAAAAAGAGAAACTAAGAATTGATTATTCTCAAATTCTAACTGTTTCTGATGTAAACTAGGAGTGACTATATTCAAATTTCTGCTTTTCCAATAAGGGAATGGACTGATATGTCAGTGATCTGTACAGGTACAATATTGCCAATAATATTAGGATTTCCAAGTATTGCAACACTTTGATTAAATTCAGATTTACCTTTAACTTGCCCCTTATACTTTCCAGAGCTATTAATAAGAACTTCCACTCTTTTTGAAAGAAATTTTTTATTAAAATCTATCTCCTGTTGATTAAGAAGAGTTTGCATTATTTTTAATCGATCTTCTTGAACTTTTAATGGTAATTGTTTCTTATCTGCTGCGGGTGTGCCTGGACGAGGACTATATTTAAAAGAAAAAGAATTCATGAAACCCACTTGATTGATAAGGTTTATTGTATCTGCAAAGTCTTTCTCATCTTCCCCTGGAAAACCCACAATAAAATCAGAAGAAAGTGCAATATTCGTTTTATGCTTTCTAAGTTTTTCGATAATTTCAAAATACAATTCTCTTGTATGCTTTCTATTCATTAGTTTTAAAATTTTATTAGAGCCAGACTGTACGGGCAAGTGTAGACAAGACATAAGTTTTGTATTGTTACCATGAAGTTCGATGAGATCGTCTGTCATATTATTAGGGTGACTTGTTGAATAAGCGATACGTTTAATTGAATCTAATTCTGAAATTTTGTTAATGAGATAACTAAGTCCTCTCTCTTTTCCTGTTTCATCTGGTCCATGATAGGCATTTACATTTTGGCCTAGTAAGGTCACTTCAATCACACCCTGATCAATTAACTTTTTTATTTCTTCTATAATTTCAGGGATGCTCCTGGAATATTCACTACCTCTTGTATAAGGGACAACACAGAAAGTGCAAAATTTATCACAGCCTTCCTGAATGGTTACAAAAGATGATTTAGAATGATTGTTTGTCTTGAATCTTTTCAGAGTATCAAACTTATCAATGGCATCAAACTCAGTAATTGTTTTTAAATAAGGATTTGGTCCAGATAAATAAGTATCTAAGAGCTGTAATGATTGCGGTCCTAAAACTAAATCTACATAAGGAGCTCTTTGTTGAATAAGCTCTCCTTCAGCTTGAGCTACACACCCCGCAACAATAATTTTATGATCAATTTTTCCTTTTTTATGAACACGACCCAAATCCGAATAAGTTTTTTCAGTAGCTTTTTCTCTAATATGGCATGTATTTAAAACTATATAATCCGCCGCCTGGTAATCATCAGTAGGACTAAGTCCATGAGATATAAAAATATCTTTCATTTTATCAGAATCATAAACATTCATCTGACAGCCAAAGGACTTAATAAAAAAGCTTTTTGGATTACTCATTGATAATTTTTTTAAGAAGAATAGCGCTCTCGCCAATAGCATTGATATCTAACAAGTTTTTATAGTAATTTTTTCTTTCCCTATAAGGTTTATAGCCTAATTTCTGATAAAGTTTAATAGCAATTTTATTTTGTTTGCTTACCTCGAGAAAAATACTGGTAATTTTTTCATTTAAACAGATTTTTTTTTCTAAAAATTGCATTAATTGAAATCCTACTCCCATTTTTCGATAATTTTTCATCACTCCTAAATGTAGGATTTCACATTCATAATTTTGATTATCATCAAAAATTTCATGAGCAAGAATAACACCCCTAAGAACATTTTCATCCTTATAAAATATATTAAAATTTTTTTTATGACTGAAATGTTCTTCTATTTGTTTTTTATTCCATTTTAAATCGATATCAAAACTATTTTCAATAATCCATTTAACGGGCTCGTGAATATCAAAAGAAAAATTCAATGAATAATAATATCATAAAATTTAGATATCTCTTAAAATTTTCAGATAAAGATTTACTTGGATTTATAGATCACATATGCCAGTATGCCACTCGCAAATTATGGATAAAGAAAAAAAATTATATCAAAAAAAAAATTCATCTATCCACTCATCTGGTCTTTTTGCAAAATTTGATATTCAATCAGGTGATAGAATTATTGAATATGTTGGAGACAAATTAACAAAATCTAAATCGGATTTAATTGCAGATGTGCATATTGAGGCAAATAAGAAAGCAGGAACAAACGGTGCGGTCTATATCTTTACTCTTAATAAAACTCATGACATCAACGGTAAAGTTTCATGGAATATAGCTAAATATATTAATCACTCATGCGACCCTAATTGTGAAACTGATATTGTTCGAGGACGGATATGGATAAGTGCCATACAAGACATCAAAAAAGGTGAAGAATTAACTTACGATTATGGTTATGACATGGATAGCTTTGAAGAACACCCTTGTAGATGTAAATCTAAAAACTGCTTAGGCTATATCGTTAGAAGTAATTTAAGATGGCGCGTTAAAAAAAAACTAGAAGAGAAAGGGTTGGATTAATTTACATAATCATTTGGTATTTCTTTTAATATCTTCAATTAATTGTACTTTAAATTATCTGTTAAGGCTTATGGCCATACGGAAATAAAGGTTAATCTTCGGATTGCCTTTTAAAATATAAGTTTGTAGAGCTGTGTTCAGAATTTTAAATTAAGCAATGCTCGATTGTTGAGATATGATAAACATGACTTAATAATTTTATTGCAATAAGGTTTTATCCTCTTAGTCCTTGCCACCATTTCTCCTGAGGTAACTTGTCTAAAGTAAAAGTCTCTCCAATTAAAGGTGTTGTAATAGTAACATTTTTCTTGGTAGCTTCTTTGACAGCTCTAATTATTGGATCATCCCAACTATGCGGTGCAAGATCAAATTTAGACCATCCAATAGGGAAATATACGTTTGCTTTTAAATCAATACTGGCTTGAACACTTTCTTCTGGCATCATATGTACTGTTGCCCAGGCTTGGTTATAAGCGCCAGTATCAATAAAAGCGATATCAAAAGGACCATATTTTTCGCCAATTTTTTTGAATTCCTTAAAGTAGCCACTATCGCCACTAAAATATACATTTTGATCTTCAGATTTTAATACCCAACCACCCCATAGAGTTGAACTTTGATTAGTAATTCCCCTGCCACTAAAATGCCTTGCAGGAACTAGTGTGAATTCAATATTTTTATATCTATTGTTTTCATACCAATCCATTTCAATAATTTTTTCTTCGCTAACGCCCCATTTCATAATATGAGCTTTCACCCCTAAAGGGACAAAAAACATATCCACACTCTGTGCAAAATCTTTTATTCCCTTGTAGTCTAAATGGTCATAGTGATCATGTGAAATGACGACAATGTTGACTTTAGGTAAATGCTCAATATGTATTGGATGTTCTATTGGAAAGGGCTTGCCTCCAAATGGAAGTGGTGTTGCACCGTTAAACACAGGATCTGTTAATATTGTCAGGTCATTAGTCTTCATAAGAAAGGATGCATGGCCTAACCAAGTATATGTACCATTCTTAATATTATTATTTTCCAATTTTTTAGAAGGTAGAGGTTTAGTCGGGTTTTTATCTTCAGGCGGAAAAAAATAATCCATAATTGAATAGTTATCTTCATCAGATTCAGTCATAAGATCTGTTTTGACAAGATTATGGAAATGGCCGTCATGATAATGTTTAGATTGGCTAATCTTATTTAAGCTTTCTGCATTTGGACCATCCCCAAACGTTGGGTGGAGAGTCATAAAGAGTGCAACTCCAGCTACAAGAATCAATACTGGAGTTAGTGTCCATAGTAATGTTTTTTTCGTATATTTTATAATTTTATCTTTCATGTTGTTTCATAAATATTACATGTCAGAAAAATGCAAATTCTTTAGCAAGACATGGTTAGATAAAGTAATTTTTTATCTTAATGAAGGCCGTTTGGTATAATGATATAATGAATTGACAAAACAATACCTGCAGATATAGCCAATCCAAAGATCATTTTTAAAAAGTCTTTACCTATAATGGGAAATACGTATTTCCTTATATTTGTCTTATGGTGTGTTGCTATTGCGAGCTCTCTTCCACATAATAATCCAACAAAAACCCAAGTTGTGGACATTGGTAAATCATTTAGCTCTTTAAAGAAATAAAGTACTATACAATAAACAATGTCAATTATCGTACAAGATCGGGCATATCTAACACCAGTTTTTTCTAAAACAATTTTCTGAATTGAACCGCCCTCTCTCCAAAAAATATAAAACAGCAATATAATAAAATAGCTAATAACTAAAATAAATAAAATTGGGCTTAATTTTCTTGGAAGATAAACAGCTATGTTAGCTACATCGTGCATTAACCAAGTGCAAAATAAAAAACCAGAAGCAACCCACTGTGAGTTTCTCCAAAAGACTTGCCTTTTAGGATCAGTAATTTCATCGTCTTTTTCATTAATAAATTTTGAGATAACAAACCAAATTATATAAGCTGACGTTGCAGCTATGGCATAACCTACAATACTTTTTAACAAAACTTTTTCTAAAACAACTGTGGAGGCGAAAGCAGAAAGAACTAAAAATGTTGTAGAAACTGGAATGCCAACCCTCGTTAAAAGAACTAAAACTGCTGGCGCTACAGCGTGATACCATTGAATTTCGATATAAGGAATTTTATTTAAACGACCAAAAGTAATATCTCCATCGTAGACAACCCACCCATAAGTTAAGGTTCCTGCCAAAGCTATTGAAGCTGCTGCGGCTAAAACATACCACTTATACCATTTCTTTTTAGCTGCAATAAAAGTACCTAAAGTTTGAATTGAATCATTGCCAAAAACTGACATGCCCGCAAGTAAAAAGCCGATAATAGTATAAAGTAAAGTTAGTTCCATTGAATCACCTCAAATTATTAATTATTTACTGTAGTTAAATAGATTAATTTTAATTATATTCAACCAAAATCTTAACATACTATTTATGCAAAAATTACATAAACAAATTAAAAAAAAAATTCAACTCAAAAAGAAAGTACTTATTGAAAAAATTAAGTCACCAAAAAATGGTTTTACCTATAGCAATAATTATACAAATTTAATTGACAAAAGTCTGATTGATTTAATCAATTATATTGATCCGAAAGATAAAGAGTATTGTTTAATCGCAGTTGGTGGTTACGGAAGAAGTGATGTAGCGCCTTTTAGTGATATTGATTTATTATTTATCTATTCGAAAAAAAATAAGAATATTAAAATATTTATATCTAAACTAAATAATGCACTATGGGATATTGGTTTAGAGATTGGGATTTCATTTCTAACAATCAATGAGGCCTTAAAAGATTCTAAGAAAGAAATTAAAACTTTAACAAAATTTTTAGAGTCTAGATATCTATTAGGAAATAGAGAACTTTATAATGAATACCTAAGAAATATTAAAATTTTAACCGGTAGACTCAATCCTTTAAAATTAAGTAAGCAAAAGCTTCAAGAACTTTTTATTAGGCATAATAATGCACTTGGAACAAAAAGTACTCTTGAACCAAACATCAAAGAAGGAGTTGGATGTTTAAGGGATGTTCACACAATATTATGGATAAGTAATTTTTTATTTGATGTTAGGAAAGTTGATGAGCTAGAATCATTGAATATTTTATCAAGTACTGAAATAAGAGAATTAAAAAGATCTTGGGAATTTCTTATTACTGTCAGGTCTTTAAACCATTTTTTTAATCAATCTAAGGGAGATATAATTAGTATTGAAAATCAATTAAAGATAGCCAAGCATCTCAAATACAAAGATGTTAATTTTAAAAGTCGCAAGAAGGAAATGGGCGTTGAAAAATTTATGAAAGATTTATTTTTACACATCACGAAAATTTCCGAAATATTAAATTTATTTTACTCAAAGTTGCCTGAGGAGTTAATTATTTCAACTATATTTCAACAAGGAAGTAAAATTAAAAGTTATAAAAATAAAAATTTTAAAATAACTAAAGGTTTTTTAGAATTTAAAAAATACGATTTAAAAAATATAACATTAAATTGGCTTTCACTTTTAGAGGAATCTCTAAATAAAAACATATTGGTTCATCCTAAAGTTCTAGATAGCTTGAGAAAAAATTATCAAAAATTTCCAGCTAAATTAAAAGTAGAGGATTTTAAAATAATTCGATCAATTATTACAAGTAATAATAATCCAGTGCGAATATTAAGACATTTAAATGATTCAAGAACGTTAAATGCTATTTTTCCAGAGTTTGGAAGAGTTTGGGGTCAAGTGCAATATGATATTTATCATCAATATACAACCGATGAGCATTTAATACTTACTCTGCATCATTTACATGAATTGATAAAAATTCCTTTTAACAAAGAAATTTATGAGCAGTTAACCGACAAGCCTGCTATCCATATTGCTCTCTTATTTCATGATATAGGTAAAAGAGGTCCAAAAAGTCACTCTATATACGGTAAAGAACTCACAGCAAAAATTCTTAAAAGACTTCCTGTAAGTGAGAGTGAAAGAAATATAATTTTGTGGGTTATAGAAAACCACTTATTAATGAGTGATACAGCTTTTAAAAGTGACACAACAGACCCAGGAGTAGTAGCTAATTTTATTCAAACTGTTAATACATCAGAAAAATTAAATATTTTATACTTATTTACAATTTGTGATATTGCTGCTGTGGGACCAGATAGATTAACTGAGTGGGGAATAGCACTACTGAAACAACTTTTATTTCGTTCAAAAGATTTTTTATTTCAAGGTCTTGATATCAAGCAAAACTCTCAAAAAGTTGCAGAAAAAAATATTGTAAGATTTAAAAATTTTTGTGGTGATAAGCCTGAACTTCTTAATTTTTTAAAATTACAAAACAAAAATATACCTTTAGCATTTTGGCAAAATATGGGCTTTAATTTAATTAGAGAATTATTAACTGAATACGAAAATTTCTCTAATGGTGAATGGGGTCATTATATTTCTTTTGATAAAAATACTAACAATGAATATAGCCAGGTAGTAATAATTACAAAAACTAGACCCGGTATTTTGAAAGATATAGTTAAAGGAATTTCCAATAGTCAATTAAATATATTAGGCGCCCAAATTAATTCTTTATTCAATGGTGATGTTATAGATGTGTTTTGGGTTAGTAATTTCAAGAATCAATCTATTTCGAGAAAAGAAGAAAAAGATTTTATTAGACAAAAAATTGGCAAAAGCATCGAGTCGCCTGATACAATATTAAAAGAAAATCTATTAAAGAAAATTTCTCCTATAGAAATAGAGTCGTCTGTTTCAGTAGATAATGAATTGAGTAGTAAAACAACAACAGTTCAAGTAGTAACCTCAGATAAACCAGGTCGATTATATAAGATATTAGCGGCTTTCTATGAAATTCAACAGAATGTATTATCAGCGAAAATATCTACTTTGGGTGAAAAAATTTTTGATATTTTTCAAATCACTGACAGCAAGGGCAAAAAAATAACAAATAGTGAAGATATTAAAAATATAAAAAAGAAAATTATGTCGGTTCTTTGATTAATCTGATATCTATTAATTAGCATTAGTCATGGGAAAATTTCAACAGCGTGTTTTTTCAGGAGTTCAACCAACTGGAACTCTTCATTTAGGAAACTATTTAGGAGCCATTAAAAATTTTGTTGATCTTCAAAAGAAATTTGAATGTGTCTATTGCGTCGTAGACCAACATGCAATTACAGTTGATCAAGACCCTCATAAACTTAGATCTAGCATTATAGAAGTCCTTGCTTCTTTTATTGCTTGTGGTGTTGACTATAAAAATCAAATTATATTTCAACAATCAAGCGTAGCTGCGCATTCACAACTAGCATGGATATTTAATTGCGTAAGTAGAATTGGATGGCTCAACCGCATGACTCAATTTAAAGATAAGGCAGGAAAGAATAAAGAAAACGTCAGCGTTGGCTTAATGGTTTATCCAAATTTAATGGCAGCTGATATTCTAGCCTATCAAGCCACTCATGTTCCTGTAGGCGATGATCAAAAACAACACTTAGAATTATCAAGAGATATTGCTCAAAAATTCAATAATGATTTTGGTGTAGATTTTTTTCCACAACCAGAGCCTTTAATTTATGGGGAGGCAACTCGTGTGATGAGTTTGAGAGACGGAACAAAGAAAATGTCTAAATCCGATGCTTCAGAATTTTCTCGTGTCTTATTAACTGATAGTAATGACGCCATAGTTGCCAAATTAAAAAAAGCTAAATCTGACTCAGATTTAATTCCAGATACTTTAGATGCATTAAAGGGTAAGCCTGAATGCCTTAATCTTATTAATATCTTATCGGCCACCCTTGATCAGTCTCAAGAAAACACGCTGCAAGAATTTGCAGGAAAAGAATATTCTGCTTTAAAAAATAAATTAACTGAAAGTCTCATTGAAGTCTTAGAGCCCATTAGAGGTGAAATAGAAAATCTTTTAAATAATAAAGATGAATTAAATAAAATATTAGCTCTTGGAACTGAAAAAGCTGAAGAAATTGCAAATCCTATTTTACATGAAGTTTATAAAATCGTTGGTTTTCGTTAATCTATGACTATTGTAATTTTCGTAAAAATTGCCATATTATAAATGACAATGTTTGTACAAACTGAACCCACACCCAATCCCGCAACCCTAAAATTTTTACCAGGCAAAACCGTTATGGAAGAAGGGACTATTTTCTTTCAAAGTGATGAATCTGCTGAGAATTCACCTCTTGCTACTAATTTATTTGCTATTAGAGGAGTAGAAAGCGTCTTTTTTGGGTCCGATTTCATCACAATTACTAAGGCTGATAGTAGCGAGTGGCCCATTATGAAACCAGCTATCTTAGGCAGTATTATTGAACATTTCACTACTAACAAACCTATTTTGATCGATAAAAAAGATTCTCAACTTAGCGGTCATACTATTAATGAAGATGACACTGAGGTTGTTGTAAAAATTAAAGAACTTCTTGATAGTAAAGTTCGTCCTGCTGTTGCTATGGATGGAGGAGATATAGTTTTTGATAAATATGATGAAGGAATTGTTTTTCTTCATATGCAAGGTTCTTGTGCAGGGTGTCCAAGTTCAACCGCGACACTAAAAATGGGAATTGAGAATATGCTTAAGCATTATATCCCTGAAGTTCGTGAAGTACGTCCCGTTGAAGCATAAATATCTTTTCTTAATTTTCTTACTTATTAGTTGCTCTATTAGTTCCTTAACACTCAGTGATACGGTTACTTCATGGAAAGAAATTGATCGTTACTATAAAAAAAATAAGATAAATATTTTTGATTTACAAGAGTCTCAAATGGATAAATTAAAAATTTATGAATCTCTCCCTGAAGATTTTGTGAGCTTAGATGATGTGAAAAAGAAAAAAGAAATTTTTTTTCTAGTTGCCTATCCTATGATTTATAAAACAAATAAAAATATCAAAATGGAAAGGCAGCGAATAACCGATATTGAAAAAAAATTTAAAAATAAAACTATTGGCGAAAAAGAAATTAAGGAATTAGAAAAACTAGCTAATAAATATAAATTAGACACAGGTCCTCTTAATAGAATTTTATTTAAAAAATTATTTCAGCGAATTAATGTTATTCCAATATCGCTAGCGCTAGGTCAGGCAATTATTGAAAGTGGATGGGGCCAATCTCGTTTTGCGATTGAAGGCAATGCCTTATATGGCCAGTGGACTTATGATCAACAACAAGGACTAGTTCCTGAAGATAGAGATGCTGATAAAACGCATGCTGTGAAAAAGTTCAAAAGACTTGAAGATAGCGTCATATCTTACATGTTTAACATTAATACCCATCCTGCCTATTATGATTTTAGGGTGGTGAGAAGATTAACATCCGCTCTTCGTCTTACTTCAACAGCCGTGAATTATAAAATACAATATTTAGCTGCTTATTCGGAAATAGGACAAAAATATGTTGATCAGTTAGAACTTATTCTTGAAACTAACAACCTGAAAAAATTCGACAAATTTAATTAAGATAATATTGATATCCAAACCAATGAATTCCCTGATCAAATTTTGTACAGTTTACTCTCAATCTGCCTTTCGTTGGCATTCTCTCTAAATCAAATAATAATTTTGATTCTACTAATACTTTCTTTCCTAAGATAGAACCTTGGAAATCACTAAAGAAACAATTAATAAGATTGGGATCTTCTTTGAAGTCTAAAACAAATCTTTTTTGGGGCACTTTCATAAATGGATCAGATGGCCTAATGGTTACTTGATTAAATGCAAGTACGTTTGAAGCTTCTTTTATTCTTGCAAGAGAACCAAAATTTTCATTGATTGGAAAACGAGAAATATAATAAGGATCACTTATAGAAAAAGCTCCTGAGTGTTGGCCAAATGCAGCTTTAAAATATTTTTTGACGATTTCTTGAACCTCGATACTTGTCTCCCCATAAGGATAAGCAAATAAATCTGGCTCAAGTCCAAGGTTATCAAAAATAATTTTTTGAGAGATTAAAATTTCATTTTCAATTTCTTCTATAGTTTGATCAGGCATACGTGAATGACTGTGGGTATGGTTTTGTATATCTATGCCATAAGATGATAGCTCTTTAAGTTGTGTCCAATTTAAATATTCGGAACTTCCCACCGTATCCGTACTTAAAAAAAGAGTTGCGGATATATCATATTTTTTTAAAACTGGAAATCCAAATTCATAAAATGATTGATAGGCGTCATCGACTGTTATAGAAATACTTTTTTCCTTCATTTCAGGATTTGCTATTAGTTCAGTTAAAGTAATAAATTTATATTTATTACTTTTTAAATATTGAATTTGTTCTTCAAATTGTTTGAGAGTCGTATTAGTTGAAGGAAATCTTTCATCATTAAATCGATGATAAACCAGAATATTATTAGGTATTTTATCAATAACCTCTGTTGCATAAGAAAAAGAAACAGGAAATAATAAAAATGAAATTATGATAAATAAAAAAAATCTTAGCATGGCGATTGATAGCTCTCTATCATACTGTTCAATTACAATATTTAATAATGAAAAAATCATATGGAATAAAGAAAAAAAATGTAATTTTGGTCATGAAAAGTATTTAGCACTCTTATTAGATAAGATGGTAAATGAACTAAAAGTTTCTCCAAAGAACTTTGATTCTCTCTATCTCAATTACGGGCCTGCTCGCTTTACATGTATTAGAAGTTGTCATGCTCTAATCAAAGGGTTTTTTATTCATCAACCAATTAATATTTATGCCTTTACAATTTTTGAACATTTTTTTTTAGGGCTGAAAAATAAGCATTTTCAAACATTAATTTGTATTTTAGACACGAATAGACGTGATGTTGGTATTCAGATTATGAATAATCAAGGTCAAATAATTGGCAATTTCGAAACACTTGCTATTGATGAAAATCTTATCAAAAAACTGAATGAGCATGATTTCATTATAGGAAACGGAATAGAAAAAATTAAAGAACTAAAAGATTTTTCAGAAATTAAAAATAAGTGTTTGCAGCCTATGCAGCTCAAATCTAAATATTTAGTAAATAATTTTTATAAAAAAAAACCTTTAAAAAAAATACCTAAGATAATTTATCCCTATTCACCTATTTAAATATTTAAGAATGAATATTTTTTAATTAGATACTGCTGATGATATTCTTCAGCTTTTTGATAGGCTCCTAATTCTTCCAATGTTGTAGTAATGGAATTATTAAATTTAGAACTATTTAGATCTTGTGTGACTAAATTTGCTATATTTTTTTGATTTTCGTCATAATAGATGATAATTGATCGATACTGTGTTCCTCTATCTGGCCCTTGTTGGTTAAGGGTTGTTGGATCATGAAGATCATAAAACATTCTTACAAGCGCTTCATAACTAACCGTAGTTTCATTAAATTCAATGAGGACCACTTCAGCATGGTTGGTCTCTCCTCCGCACACATCCTCATAAGTTGGATTGACTGTATGGCCTTGAGCATAACCTACTTCTGTTTTTTCAACGCCTTTGACTTCTGAAAATGTTTTTTCCACACCCCAAAAACATCCTGCTGCAAACATAGCCCTAGTCATTATCTCTACCTAAACATTCTTTTTTTCTTCTTGATCTACTATTAACTCTAACGCGCCATAACTTATAACTTCCTTTTTTTAGATTTAATTTCATAATATGCTTTATTTCCTCTTCTTTAATTTTATAGATGCTTTCTATGTTCTTAAAAGTCGTTTGATCGTCCCATGCCATTTCAATTATATGACTTATTTCATTATTTTCTAAATTTTTCATGAATTCAAAAAGCTCGTGTTTGGGTTTAGTTGGAAACAATTAGCACCATAGCCCTCTTCTTTTGTTTGGTAAGTAAAGATTTTACCAGCATGTGGTTGTCTCTCATATTCAACTTCATTGAGACCTACAGAAGCTGTCGTAATATAAAGAGTGCTCAAATCTAATCCTCCAAAAGTACAACTAGTAACTTTAGAAACGGGTAATTGTATAATTAATATTAATTGAGCATTGTTATCAAAACAGCAAACCTTACCAGTTCCCCACATAGCTACCCATAAATTACCCCTTTTATCAATCGTCATACCGTCTGGATTGCCATCGGTAAGAGAAAATGAGAGAAAAATTTTTTTATTTTGGATACCATTTTCTTCATCTATTGAAAACCAATAAATAACTCTTTTAATGGAGTCGGTGACATAACCTTTATTACGTTCATAATCAAAAATAGGACCATTTGAAATTATATAAGATTTATCTGAATATTTTTCCTTTAATTCTTGAGAGTGATAGATAACCTCTCCTGTAGAAGATATTTGCGATTTGCTCATAGTGGCTAACCATAGATGGCCCTCTAAATCAATGTTACCATCATTTATTCTATTATCTTCGCCTAATGAATTTATCTTTTTTATTAATAATTTTTTATTAGATGTTAAATCATAATCATAAATTGAATCATTAGAGCTGATTAATAAATTATTCGTATCTTTTAATAAAATATTTGTAATGCCTTCAGGTATAAGAATTTTTTTTTGATTTTCAAAAAAAGAATCCATTTCTATTAATAATTTTTCGTAAATATCTATCCAATAAAATTTATTATGACGCCAATCCCAAAGAGGTCTTTGCCCTAAAATACTTTTATATAAATTCGCTCTAATGTCAGGTTGGTCATATTTAGTATTCACTATTTTATTATACTAAAAAATTTATGAAGAAAAAGTTAAGATAATTTTATTTTAAGATAATAAGGGCATGTGGAGATATGCCCTTCTTACTTTTAACTAAATAATAGAAGTTAGTTAAACTTTTATTTAAATAATGTGGATCTTTAATTAACCCGCATTCTCAGCCGCTTCTAATCCTTTTTTAAGATCGGCAATAATATCTTCTGGATGTTCAAGCCCTACAGATAAACGAACATAGCCTGGCGTAACACCAGTTTGTAGCTGTTCTTCTTCTGTAAGTTGAGAATGAGTAGTGGATGCTGGATGAATAGCTAAACTTCTTGCATCACCAATATTTGCTACGTGATAATGAAGTTCTAAAGCATTAATAAAAGCCTTACCCGCTTCAATACCCTTACTTAATTCAATGCCTACCAAAGAACCAAAGCCATTTTTATAATATTTCTCTGTCCTTTTTTTATTTTCACCCTCATGAAATTTTGGAAAAATAACTTTGCTAACAGCTTTATGACCTTTTAGAAATTGGGCTACTTGAATTGCATTTTCATTATGCTGTTTTAATCTTAACGGAAGTGTCTCTAGTCCTTGAATAAGATTAAATGAGTTTGTTGGTGTTATCGCACCACCTTGGTCTCTTAATACAACTACTCTAGCCCTTATAACAAAAGCCAATTGAGCTCCAAACATTTGTGGTATTGCAGTAGCCCATTCAACTCCGTGATAACTTCCGTCTGGGTCATTTAAAAGAGGTTGTCTTTCAGGGACTGCCGTCCAGTCAAAATTTGCTCCATCAACAATAGCACCTCCAATTGATGTTCCATGACCGCCTATCCATTTTGTTAATGAGTAAGTAATAATAGCTGCTCCATGATCAAATGGTCTAATATTAATTGGTCCAGCTGTATTATCTACAATTAAAGGAATACCTAATGGTCTTCCTATGTTTGCAACTTCTTCAATTGGAAAAAGATTTAATTTTGGATTAGGCAATGTTTCACCAAAATAAGCTCTAGTTTTATCGTCTGTTAATTTTCTAAAATTTTCAGGATCTGATGGATCGGCAAACCTCACTTCAATTCCAAGATTTCTTAAACTATTATTAAAAAGATTCCAAGTCCCGCCATAAAGATCTGTAGAGCTCACAATATTATCTCCAGCTTTTGCAAGATTTTGGATTGCATACGTGTTTGCAGTTGAACCAGAACTTAAAGCTAAAGCAGCGGCTCCACCATCAAGAGCAGCTAGACGTTCTTCAAGAACAGCATTTGTAGGATTCATAATTCTTGTATAAATATTTCCGAGTTCTTTGAGTGCAAATAAATTAGAAGCATGTTCTGTACTATCAAATTCATAAGAAGTAGTTTGATAAATAGGAACAGCTACCGAATTAGTGGTTTCATCTTTTCTGTATGTGCCCCCATGTAAAACTAGGGTCTCAGGGTGTTTTGAATTTGTAGTCATAGTTATCCTCTCGATTATATTTATGTTCTTTATAAAGAACTATGTTTGTTATGTCAAACATTTAATAATCTATTGAATTTAATCGTTAGATTGATGAAGATTATAATTATGTTAGATTTACTCACTTTTTAAAATAATGAAACACCTTAAAACTAAAAATGTATTGATTCTATTGATTTTAAGTATGTTTTTATTGTTTACTGGCTGTGAAACTACTACTCAAAATACAATGAAAGTTAGAGAAATAGCACAAAAAATAACAAATAATGTTAATCTAAATTCAGAGTTTGAACTTATTACTAATTTTAAAAATCAGAAAATTGACTTTTTAGTAAAAAAATATGGAAAATTTGATCTCACAAGAATTGTTGGAGACTTATCTTTTCAAAGATTAGATAAAGGATTTTGTAGAGTTTTTGTTCAAAGCTCAATTTCAACAGGTAACATTAATAGTATTTTAGTCTTCCATCTTAAAAAGAAAAAATTTTACCCTCAATTTCAACTTAAAGATTGCGTAAGTTAAATAATTAAAATGATTAAATATTTTTGTATTCTTTTAATATATTCTTTGTCTCTTTTTGCTCACCATCCTGAGCATACAATCCAAGCTTTAGAACCTTATCCAGTTATTTGGATTTCCGATTATCAAGATAATGTTGACGGTCATAATATAAAAATGCATTTAGAAAATTTTATATTTGCTCCCGAAAAAATTACTTACGAAGCTTTAGGTAATGAGGGATATATTGTTATCGCTGTTAACGATATTCCAATTGGAAGAGCTTATAGTGAATGGTTTCATATACCGCAAAGATTTTTCAACTTAAATACTAATGTTGTTAAGGTTATTCTCAAAACATACGATCATTATAATTTAGCTATCGATGATGAAATCATTTCAAAAGAAATAACAATTGGTAAGTATTAAAGTTAATTAAATTTTAACAAAATTAGAATTAGACGGATCTAGCATTTCCAATTCTCCTGAGGCAATGTCATGCCATAAGCCATGAATTACTAATTTATCTTTCTCAAGAGACTCTTTAATAAACGGGAATTCTATTAAATTATTAATCGAAATTTTTATACTTTCTTTTTCTAAAGACATAATTTGCATTTCATTACTGCCTTCTTTTGAAATATTTTTATAAGCGGGTTCTAGAATGCTTAACCACTTATGAACAAAAATACTTTTTTGCTGGTTTTCTGTGCCTTTACAAAGATGAAAGCCTCCATTAATTCCACCACAATTTGAATGACCTAATACAATTAGATGAGACACTTCAAGCGTACTTACGCCATACTCCACTGCCGCAGAAGTTCCATGATGATCTCCGTCTGGCTTATAAGGAGGAATGAGATTTGCAATATTTCTATGAATAAAAAATTCACCTGTATCTGCTCCAAACATAGCAGTTGCATGGACCCTAGAATCACAACAAGAAACAACCATAACTCTAGGCGATTGCCCTATATCTGCCATTCTAGCAAACCAACTTTTATTCTCTTCAAAACCAGTAGCCTTCCACCCTTTATATCTTTTTATAAGATAAGAAGGCAGGATTTTAATATAGTTATTCATCTATATTTATAATTATAATCATAAATTCTTTTTTATTCTATGTTTTTGAAAATTAATTAATGATAAGAATGGAATTTACTTGAGAACCATTAATAACTGCTGCGCATCAATATTTTCACCAGCTTTTACTAATAATCTTTCCACTTTACCTGCGCGATCTGCGTAAATAACAGTTTCCATTTTCATCGCTTCTATAGTGCAAAGCTTTGCACCTTTAGCAATGCTGATGCCTTCAGTGATTGAGACATCAACAAGAAGTCCTGGTATAGGTGCCCCAATATGAGTAATGTTACTTGGATCATAAATTTCTTTTGAAAGGTCATCAAGCGCTATCGATTTATCCTTAACGTCTACAGAACGCGGCTGACCATTAAGCTCAAAATAAATTGTCCTGTATCCTTTTTCATTAGGTTCGCTTTGAGTAAAATATCTAATAACAAGTGTTTTTCCAGTATCAATTGAAATATAAATTTCTTCCCCAGCGTTCATTCCAAAAAAATAATTAGGTGTAGGAATCATGCTTGTATCTCCAAACTTTTTTTTATGTTTCATATAGTTGTCGAAGACTTCAGGGAAAAAAGTGTGAGAGAGAGTATCTTTCTCCGTGATTAATTGTCCGTATTTTTTTGATAATTCTTTTTGTTGCTTACTTATATCAAGCGGTTTGATTTTTGATCCAAATCTATAGTTAATAGGTTTTTTACCTTTAAGAATTTTTTTCTGTAATGCTTTTGGGAAACCTTTGTAAGGCTGTCCTAAGCGACCACTAAAAAACTCTATGACTGAAGCAGGAAAACCTACATCTTTTTTTGGATCTAGAACATCTTTGATGGTTATATTATTAGCAAGCATATAAATAGCCATATCACCCACTACTTTAGAAATGGGAGTAACTTTTATAACATCGCCAAATATCCTATTTACTTCCGCATACATGGAGGCAAGATCAGGCCATCGATTATCATTAATTCCCATTGATCTGGCCTGTTCCCTTAAATTTGTATATTGTCCACCTGGCATCTGATGGAGGTAAACTTCAGACATACTAGTTCTCGTTTTGCTCTCAAAAGGCTGATAATGCTTACGAACACCTTCCCAATAATTAGCTGCCGATCGAACAACTGCGGAGGAAATTTTTGGATCTCTGGTGCTCCCATCTAATGCTTCCACTAAAGCACCAAAACTTGGCTGAGATGTAAATCCTGCCCAAGAGTCTATCGCCGCATCTACAATATCTACACCCGCTTCACTTGCTGCTATGAGACTTGCGACTCCGTTTCCACTCGTATCATGAGTATGAAAATGAACAGGAATTTTTATATTCTTTTTTAATTCTTTAAATAAAATTTTTGCTGCTGCTGGTTTACATAGTCCTGCCATATCTTTAATTGCAAGAAAATGAATTCCCATTTTTTCTAATTTGATTGCCATATTCATATAGTAATCAAGCGTATATTTATTTTCATTAGGAGAAGATAGATCTCCTGAATAACAAATAGATGCTTCGCAAATTTTTTCATTTTTTAAAACTTCATCAATTGACACTTTCATATTTTCAATCCAATTGAGAGCATCAAAAATTCTAAAAACATCAATTCCTGATTTAGCAGAAATTTGAATAAACCTTCTTAAAACATTATCTGGATAATTTGTATAACCTAGGGCATTAGAGCCACGAAATAGCATTTGTAGCAATGCAGAAGGCATACTTTCACGCAATTTCTCTAATCTTGACCATGGGTCTTCGTTAAGGAATCTTAAAGCCACATCAAATGTTGCGCCTCCCCAACATTCAACTGAGAATAAATTCTTAAAGCGTTCTTCGTATAAATCCGTGATTCCCAGCATATCGTTAGTACGCATTCTAGTTGCTATTAAAGATTGATGTGCATCTCTAAAAGTTGTGTCTGTAATTAATAATTTTTTTTCTTTTAAAACGGCTGAAGAAACAGCAAAAGGGCCTTTTTCGTCTAGTATTTGCTTAAATGTTTTTTCAACTAAGTTTTGTGCTTTTTTTGATTTAGCAATTCCATAATCTGCAAGCCTTGCAGGAGTTATTTCTCTAAGTTTTGGTCTGTTGTTAACTTCAGGATTTCCATTCACAATGACTTCCGCTAAAAAAGTTAATGCTTTAGACGCCCTATCTTTTCGAGAACTAAATTGAAAGAGCTCTTTAGCAGTATCAATAAATTTAGTATGATAATTGAAATCATTGAATCCTTTATGATTAATCAACTTGAGCAAAAAAGGAATATTTGTTTTAACACCACGTATTCTAAATTCCCTTAGTGCTCTATCCATTCTTTTTGTAGCTTCTTCTGGAGTTTGCCCCTTGGCCGTTACTTTTACCAATAAAGAATCATAGTAAGGTGTAATGATTGTTCCAGTAGAGGCTGTACCGGCATCCAGTCTGATCCCAAGACCACTTGCAGACCTATAAACACTAATTTTTCCATAGTCAGGCGCAAAATCATTAGCAGCATCTTCTGTTGTGACTCTTGACTGTATAGCATGTCCTCTAATTTGTATTTCTTCTTGTCTTGGGACTCCGCATAAGTCATCTCCAATTTTTGCACCGGCTGCTAATAAAAATTGAGCTTTCACAATATCGATTCCAGTAATTTCTTCTGTTACAGTATGCTCTACTTGGACTCTCGGATTAACTTCAATAAAAAAGAAATCTTTTGTCTTAATGTCCATCAGAAACTCAACCGTTCCCGCGCAAGAATAATTAACTTGTTTACCTATTTTTACTGCAGCTTCACATATTGCTAATCTTTGCTGTTTATTTAAGTAAGCGGCGGGCGCTCTCTCAACAACCTTTTGGTGTCTTCGTTGTAGCGAGCAGTCTCTTTCAAATAAATGAACAATATTTCCATGAGTATCTCCAATTATTTGAACTTCCACATGATAAGCTTTTTCAATTAATTTTTCAAAAAATACATCGTCTTTTCCAAATGCACTTTTAGCTTCTCTTCTAGCTGTACTAATACTTGTCTCAATTTCACTTTCTTTTTTGATTACTCTCATACCACGACCACCACCACCCCATGATGCTTTAAGCATAATAGGATAACCGATTTTTTTCGCTAAAACTTTGCAGGATTTGATATCTTTGGGAAGAGGTCCTGTAGATGGAATGGTTGCAACTTTTGCTTTATTAGCTATTTTTTTTGCTTCAACTTTGTTACCAAGTGAACGCATAATTTTTGCAGACGGACCGATAAATAAAATATTATTTTTAACACACTCATCAACAAAATCTGGATTTTCTGATAGAAAACCATAACCGGGATGAATTGCATCACAACCAGAATCAACGGCTATTTTTACGATTCCTTTGTAATCAAGATAAGCTTGAATAGGACCTTTTCCCGATCCTACCAAATAGCTTTCATCTGTTTTGAAGCGATGTAAGGCAAATCTATCTTCGTATGAATATATGGATACTGTTTGAAGTCCTAACTCAGTAGCGGCCCTAGATATACGGATCGCTATTTCACTTCTATTGGCAATAAGAATTTTTTTGATATTTTTCATTGTGTTATGTGAGATTGTTTTTATACAATATTTTTGTTAATTTCTACAGATTAACTTAAAAGTATCATCTATTTATATAGAATTACATTTAAATTGTTGTGTATCGGCTGTTATAGAAAAAAATATATGGATATTATTGAAAATATTTTCTTTATTTTTGTTATGCTTTTTTTACGATTATTAATTTTTTTCTTTTTGGGTAACAGGTAGTGCAAATTTTACATTCTATGCCAAAACAATATCTAGCTTTGCAAAACTCTCTTCCATAAAAAATAATTTGTAAATGTAATTTATTCCATAGATTTCTTGAAAAAAGTTTTTTTAAATCTTTCTCCGTTTGTACTACATTTTTGCCGTTAGTTAACCCCCATCTTTGAGCTAATCGGTGAATATGTGTATCAACTGGAAAGGCTGGATGACCAAAACCTTGAGACATAACTACACTAGCAGTTTTATGACCAACGCCAGGAAGCTTTTCTAACTCTTCAAAACTTTCCGGAACTTCTCCATTAAAATTATCTATAAGAATATTAGATAAATTAAATATGGCTTTTGATTTTTGTGGTGCTAATCCACATGGTCTAATAATAGTGTAGATTTGGTTAATACTTATTTTACTCATTTTATCTGCATTACTACCTTTTAAAAAAAGTGTTGGTGTTACTTGGTTTACTCTTTCATCTGTACATTGAGCACTTAAAAGAACTGCGATGAGTAATTCAAATATACTATTATGCCTTAATGGTATTGGCACATCAGGGTAAAGTTTATTTAGAGTTTTTTGGACTATTAAAGCTCTTTCATTTTTTTTCATCTGATACCATTATACATACGTAATTAATTATTGTTAAAATATTACATGAAAAAAAATATTTATATCTCTCCTAATAAGAGCCTTAGTGGAAAACAGATTATTATGTTTTTACTATTTATTGGGTTTTTAATTATTTTTATAGGTGTTAGATTTATATTTGTAGGTGCATGGCCTATAATTTTTTTTGGTATCGCTGAGTTTACTGTTCTAGTTGTCTGCACATATTTTTTTTATAAAAATTCCAAAAAAGGTGAAAAAATTTATTTAAGAGATTCAAAAATTATTTTAGATAGGACTTTAGAAGATAAAAAATATCGTATTTTAGAATACAACCTTGCTTGGACAAAAATTAAAAATGAAAATGATTCTCTCAGCATAAGTTACTCTGGAAAAAAAACTTTTTTTGCAAAATTTCTTAATAATAAAAGAAGAATTAAATTAAAAAAGATTATTGATAAATATAAATCAAGATTTCAATAAATCTTTATAATTATAATATCCGTTAGTTTGCGATGCTAACCATACAGAAGCATTCACTGCTCCATCAGAAAAAATTTTTCTATTAAATGCACGGTGAGTAACTTCGATACTTTCGTGCTCTCCATGAAAAACAACTGTATGTTCTCCAGGAATATTACCACCTCGAATTGAAGAAAATCCTATATCATATTTTTTTCTTTCTGCAATTTGCTGCTGTCTATCAAAAACAAAATCTTTATTATTGCGTCCTAGCTCACTAGCTATTTCCTCTCCTAATTTAATTGCTGTGCCACTTGGAGAATCTTTTTTAAACCTATGGTGGGACTCTATAATTTCTATATCGTAATCCTTTAATCTGCTTGCTGCATTGCGAGCTACTTGAAAAAAAGAATTAACACCTAAGCTCATGTTAGGAGCATAAAAAACTTTTGTTGCTTTACTGGTCTGCTCTAATAAATCAAAATGTTTCTTTTCTAATCCGGTTGTGCCAATAACAAGTCCAGCATTATGTGCAACGGCACTTTCAGCAAACATAAATAATGCACTAGGTGATGTGAAATCTATGACAACATCTGCTTGATCAAATGCTGCATCACTAGTAGTTGCAATGTTAGAATTTAATTTCATAGACTGTAGTAGTTCGTCTGTTATAGGGTTTTTATCAAAAACACCCACTAAATCAACTCCCTCATTAAATTGGACTGATTCAATAAGATTTTGACCCATTCTCCCTAATACACCAGCTATTGCTATTTTGACTTTACTCATAATAATTAGTTTTATATATCAATACTGTAGTTCATTAATAGTAAAAATTAAGTAATATATAATAAAATAAAAAAATGATTATTAGAATAGCTATTATATTTATACTGATTTTACTGTCGGCCGTACTTATATATAACAAAAAGTTCCGTCAGGCTTTTACGTTATCTCTCATTCCACTTGTTTTGCTAATTGTCGGCTTATTTGCGTATTTAGCTTATTATATGCTATCAACTAATTATTTTAGTTAATTTGACTCTGTAATTTGACCGGATTCGATCCATCCCAAAATACCACTATCAATTTCAAAGATATTACCTTCATAACCTTGCTGTAATAAAATATTTGCAGCAGTCTTTGAACGCTTTCCCGATTTACAGTGAATAATAATATTAGCTTTTTCGCCAAATTTAGACACAAGCAACTCTTTAGAAACTGTGTTCAGAGGAATTAAATGAGAATTAGGAATTCTTGATTCATTAAATTCCGACTGCTCTCTCACATCTACGATAATTAAACCTTTTTCGATTTTCAATTTAGATTCTTCTATTGATAATGATGTAAACATTGTCTTACTATAAATAGTCGTATTTATAAAAAATACAAAGAAAATAAAATTAATAACTTTATACTTACTGAATAGATTTAGAATTAATTTATACAATTGTTAGATTTTTTGATTTTTAATAACTAGTATTAATATCTATACTAATATTTTTACTGAGCCTACTTGTAAAAAGTAAAAGAGCGTAATAAGGTCAGCTTTTAAAAAGGAGAAATAATGGGTCTTTTGATTGAAGGAAAATGGCATGATAAGTGGTATGACACTGAATCTAATGGGGGAAAATTTATTAGAACTGAAGCTCAGTTTAGAAATTCTATTAATAAGGAAGGTAATTTCAAACCAGAAACAGACCGCTATCATCTCTATGTTTCATTGGCATGTCCTTGGGCACATAGAGCTTTAATATATCGGTCACTCAAAAATTTAGAAAAACATATTTCTATAAGTGTTGTGAATCCTTATATGTTGGAACATGGGTGGACATTTAGTGATTATCCGGGCTCAACTAAAGATAATTTATTTAATTTTGAATATCTCTACCAAGTGTATTTAAAAGCAGATCCTCAATATTCTGGGAGGGTAACCGTACCTATTCTTTGGGACAAAAAAAATGACACTATAGTAAGTAATGAATCTTCTGAAATTATTAGAATGTTTAATACTGAATTCAATGAACTCACAAACAATATAAAAGATTTTTATCCATTAGAAAAAAGAAAAGAAATAGATGAAGTTAATGAATTTATTTATAATATTATAAATAACGGAGTCTATAAAACTGGTATGGCTACCAAACAAGAAGTTTATGAACAGGAAGTAAAAAATTTATTTGAAGGTCTTGATTATGTTGAGTCCCTTTTAGAAAAAAATGATTATCTTTTAGGTAGTGAAATTTTAGAATGTGATTTAAGGCTAATCCCAACTATTCTTCGTTTTGATCCTGTCTATGTTGGACATTTTAAGTGCAATTTAAAGAGAATATATGATTACCCAAAAATGTTTAAATATTTAGAAAATTTTAAAAATATGAAATTTATTCAAGAAACAATGAATATGGAGCATATTAAAACTCATTATTATGGTAGCCATAGCACTATCAATCCTAATGGGATAGTAGCCTTAGGGCCATTAGTTAACTAATTCCTAAATCTTGAATGGCAGCTTTTACAAGAGGAATAAAGATTTTGAAAAGATTTACTAACCGCAGCTGAATCTTCTGATTCAATTAACTCAATTATCAATTTCGCATTATCTTCATATTTTGCAGCAATTGAATTAAAATCATCTCTGTTCGATATAATATCTTGACTGGCTTTTGTCTTACCTACAAATGAGTTGTCAGGAAATAAAGATGGATAATCGTTTAGAATATGTTGAATTTTTTTGAAAATATCAATTGTTTCGGAATTGAGTTTATTTTTTTGAATATTTATTCTAGCCAGACTCATAAGTTTATTTAAACTTTGCATGGACATCATTCTTTTTTCTATAATTTCAGATACTGTAAATTCATCATTTTCACTAGCCATCAAAGGAGATATAAAAATCAAAAGACAAATAATAAGTTTCATATGAATTATATACTTTATTTAAGTCCTTTTGGTTTATATTTTTTTTAAGTTTTTTAATTTTTTAAAAAACATATCTCGTTGTTCTTTTAAGATTACTTTTCCTAGATCCAACAAAATAAGATAATCTGCAATTTCTTCTGCAAAGTTATAATCATGCAAGCTTAAAATTATTGTTTTATTTTTCTTTTTTTCTTCGAAAAGAAGTTGTTTTAATTTTACTTCACTTTGAAAATCAAGATTTTGGTTTGGTTCATCCATTATAATAATATTTGGATCTAAACTCATGACTCTGGATAAAAATAATTTTTGCTTTTCACCGCCTGACAAACTGGCAATATTTTGCTGATGTATGTCTGATAATTCAAAAGCATCATGCCAAATAAGTTTCGATTCATATTTTTTAATTTTTTGCAAAAAAGTAAAATTATATAATGCATTACCCTCAAAGATAATAGGGCTCTGAAATAGCATAGGAAGTGGACAGCTATTCAAAGTTTTAATTGTTCCAGAGTTAATCTTTTGTAATAAATTAAGACAACGAAGAGAAGACGTTTTACCAGAACCATTCTTACCAAGAAATACAGTTGTTTTATTTTGAGGTATATCAAAACTTACATGATCTAATATCGTTTTATTATTTATATTTAATAAAACGTTATGAAGAGATGCTATCATTTAAAACTGTCTTTCCTATTCACAATAAAAGAAATAGTAAATGAAATTAAAATAAGCATTCCTCCCAATCCAATCGCTACATCTAAATTTCCTTTTGATGTTTCAAGAGCAATGGAAGAAGTTATGTTTCTAGTAACATGATCAATAGAACCGCCCACAATTGCAGCTGCGCCATATTCACTAATCGCTCTTCCAAAGCCAATCAATGCAATCGTTTTATAAAGTCCGTACCTATTAAGTAAAAGTAATTTTGTAATAACATAAAAACTAGCGCCATAAGTAATTAACTCCTCTTTATAGTTCTTAAAATCTTGTTCAATATTTTTTAAAATTAGTGAAGACATAATGGGAATTATAATTAGAGATTGAGCAATGATCATAGCTGTTGGTGTATATAAAAGTCCTGTCCAGCCCAAAGGTCCACTTCGACTTATTATTAAATAAACAATAAGACCAGCACATACTGGAGGAATAGATGTTAACGCATGAATACAAGCAATGAGAATGCTTCTTCCATAAAAGGTTTTGATAGCAATGATCGCTCCTAATGGAAGGCTAACTAACAATGAAATTAATGTAGAAAAAATACTTACATTTAACGATATTATTAAAGCTTCTAATATTTTTTCATAAGCCATTTTAAGTTAAGTTATATCATCCTCTCTATCATTAATAGGTTACTTAATCGATTTCTTATTCATAAATGAAAAATAATTGATTATTAGAAACTTTAAAATTTTTGATTAAATTTTTACCTTGAGTGCTAAGTAACCAGTTAATAAATTGATTTGATTTTTCTAACTCAACATGCGGATAATTTTCTGGATTAAGTACTATTATGCCATATGGGTTAAAAAGATTCTCATCTCCCTCAAATAAAATCTCAAGAAAATTCTTATTTTTAAATGTAATCCATGTAGCTCTATCAGTAATAGTATAAGCGTTCATTTCGGAAGCTATATTTAAAGTAGAAATCATCCCTGAACCTGTTTTTATATACCATCCCTTTTCTTCAAAATTGAAATTAAATTTTGACCATAGAGAAACTTCTTTTTTATGCGTGCCGGAGTTGTCGTCTCTTGAAATAAACTTAAAGTTACCAGATGAAAGAATTTTTAAAATAGACTTTAGATCTTTTAAATTTTTTATTTTTGCAGGATCACTTTTTGGTCCAACTATTATAAAATCATTATACATAAGATCATGCCTTTTTATTCCTAGTCCTTCCTCTACAAATTTCATTTCATCCTTTTTTGAATGTACAAGCAATATATCTGCATCACCTCTTGTAGCGTTTTTAATTGCCTGCCCTGTTCCAACTCCTACAGTTCTAATTTCTATGCCCGTCTCTTTAAAGAATGTTTCTCCTAAATATTCTAAAAGGCCCGTACTAACAGTGCTTGTTGTAGATTGAATAATCAAATAATCTCTGGCTAAAATTGGGCTAGAAAGAACTATTAAGCATAAAGCTATGTATTTAAATATATTTTTCATAAGGGTCATTAAGATTATGTAATACTGTATTAAAAATCTAATAAATATTTTTTATAGAAGTATTGGAATTATTAATTAATCGTAGTAAAAAATAGGTGCTTTTTTAAAGACTTGCCAGGCGTCTGGATCATGACCTGTCACTATGATTGAACTATTTTCAGCTGCAACTTTTTTTAATTTCGCTACTGAGTGAGCGGCATCTACCGATGAACAAACTAAGCCAGGTAATGCTTTATCATTCCAATGATCCATCGTGTATGCCGCATCAATTGTTAATAATACAGAACCCGTATTTGGTAAATTGATTAAAAAAGACTGATGACCAGGGGAATGACCAGGGGTGAAAATTATTTTAATAGTTCCATCACCATATAAATCAAAAAAGTCAGTTTTCTTACCTTCTAGAAAGTGCCATTTAAGATCAGGCTTATCAAAATCTTGCCTTATGTATGCTGATTTAGAAAACCAATCTGGATTAAAAGCATAGTCGTATTCTTTTTTTTGAACGACATAAGTGGCATTCGGAAATCTTCCTATTCCGCCTGAGTGATCTAAGTGTAAATGTGACTGAAGTAAATAACGAACATCATTAATATTTTGGCCAATATTTTTTAATTGATCAATACAGTTTTCATATTTCCCCATTACAGGCTCATATGCAGCTACAACAGATCCCCAATGAGCGTGCATATCAAGGCTAACTTCTTTAGCGCAGCCTCCATCGATAACCACATCTCCTTTTGGGTGCTTAATAAGAAACCATGGTACAGGAATTTCAAAGTCTTCATTGGACTGATTCATCTTTATATATTTTAATTTTGTTTTAAGGGTTCCTGTTTGAAACATATAAAGTTTAATAGCAGAAGAGGTTACTGATTTATTACTATCCATATAGCTTACTTTTGATTTTAAAATTTCTTCTTTAATAGAATAGTTTTGTTTTTTTTCGTTTTTTTTATTTTCTAAAATCTCTTCAAATTTTTCTAAATCAGATTTTTTATACTTTATAGTCATAATTTAAATTCTATTTCTATGAAACTATATTCATATTTATTATTATTGATAACGTTGTGATTAACACCTTTATTTCTGTAATAGCTATCCCCTTTTAAAAGTTTAGAAATAGTTTCTTCACCATCATGATTAATTATTTTTAATTCTCCGTCTAACATCGGAACAACCGCATAATCATACTCATGCACATGTTGACCAGTTTCGTCACCAATTGCGAAATGCCATTCTGTAACTCTCGTTTTCTCATTATCGATCATTACTTTTGCTTTTGCCATTTGGCTAAATATTTCTACAGGGGACGGCTTCGTTTTTTTCTGCCTTCATTGCTTCAGCTGCTTTTGTTGCTTCTTCAACAGATTTAAAAACTTTATCAGGAAACAGAATAAAAGGTTTTGCTCTATCTGCACTTAATTGACCAACACACCAAGTTTTATTAGGTTCAACACACATTACCATATAAGTCCCAGGTATAGGCCCGTAATGACGATTATTTAGAGCAAATAAACATTCCGCCATTTCGTTAAGCTTATCTATATCTAGATTTTGAAGCGCTTTTTTTTCTAAATCATTGATTGGAGTATCAAGAGCGCCCATTGTTTCCTTACCATAAGGAATTTCCTGCATTTTTTGCTTATTCATTTATGGCAAAGGTCCATCTTTTAGAAATCCATTTAAAACATTTTCCATTAATTTAGAAACGTTATTATCATAATTATTATGAGATAAACTCCCACACCATGCTAGTGAGCCCGGAGCAAACATTGCCCCATCGTTTGGAGCTTTATAATAAATCATGTCGGCTCTCACCATCGGGTTTTCGTGTCCACCCCCATGATATCCCCTAACAGAAAAATGTATCTCTTCATTAACTTGAAGCATCATGTTGGAATGGTCTTGTGATCTAGCTAAATAAAATGTGTTATGAGGAGTTCCGAATTCTAAATCATATCTGTCTAACTCTAAACCTGCTGCCCCTCCACCAACGAGACCAAAATCGCCAATAACTTCGTCTGCTCCAATCCCATTAAACATCCAGGCACATTCCGGTTTGAAGCTATCTTCCTCTCTCTTATAGTAAGAGGAAACGTCAAAACCATAAGAAGTAAAAGTCAGTCCACAAACTTTAGAAGGTATTCTACCTCTTGCACGCCACATGCCACCATATTTTCCATCAAAAGCTCCGTTGTATTCTCCAGGATTTGATGTCCAGGCTCTAGTTCCTGCCTCACCTTTTCTTACTTCAGTAATGTTTGAATTGTCAGGATGATATTCACTGATCCAGTAAAAACCATCTGACCCTAAATAAAAAATTCTTCCACCTTGTATTTGATAAGATTCAAATGCATCCATATATTTTTCAGAGGTGTACTCTGGATGACTGCCAGTAAGAACAACTTTGTATCTATTGAGCAAATTAATTCCTTCATGCTCAAAATCTTCATCAGTCATTACATCAAAGTCAAAACCTTTTTCTTCTAACCAATCAGTTAAATGAAGATCGGCATTTAATTGCCATAAAGAAGGAGATAGCCAGTGCCTATATTTAGGTCTCATATTCAAAATTGGTCTTAGACGAGATGATATAGAAACTCCATGTCCATCAGAGTGAAGTGAGTAAGTAGAAAGACCATATTCTCTATGTTCATTAAGATATAAATCAGCAGGATTCATAACAGGTACTTTGCCTGCTAGTAACTGAGCAACAACTGAATTTGTTCCAAGATTGTCATTAGAATATGCCATGTAACTGTTTGTTGGCATTAGAAAAAGAACTTTTGAAGTAGCCTTACCTTTTGGTGGCTTTATACAAAATGGAATAAAATCTTCAAATTCAGACTCTTCTCTCCCATCAACCCTTAACCTTGCAGCATAAACTCCACTTTTAAGATGTTCAGGAATTTTTAAAGTAAAATCAACATCCCATCTAGCATCATCAATATCATCATCATGAAAATGAATTGCGCCATATTCATTTGGCTTATGATGGTAAACGATTTCATCTGCAGTCCAGTTATGTCCTGTCATTCCTCTATTAGGCATATTGATTATAAAGCCATGATGATTATTAGGTGAAGTATCTACTATTTTTGTTGATGCAATATTTTTTGTAATATTGGCATGAAAGTCCCACGCGCCAATAACTGTTGATCTAACTTTCGTATTACATTCATCATAACTTGAAGCAAGACTTTCAATCTCAGCTTTTGATAAAGCTTTATTAGAAAGACGAGGTCTATCAATTTTACCATTATAACAGTAGGTGTGTTCTGGTAATTCAATTGGCTCAAGAACTTCTCTAAAGTGTCCACCAGATATATGTCTTTTTGATCTATTGTTTAAGCTGCTGGCGGCAATTAATAGAGGAGAATCATTTTCAGCTGGAACAACAGAACTTGTTGTTTCAATAACTGCTGATGTTTGGTCGGCCGGATGTAAAATGGCCATTCCGAGTCCGCCATTTGTGGAGGTTACTCTTGGTTCTTGGTATAAAGTAACTCGTCTTGTTTCAGAATCAAAAGTTACAGCAACTTGATACCAGACTTTTCTTAGTAACTTTTTATCAGAAGAAACTTTTGTAACTTGACTACCGTCACCTATTTCTACTGACAGGCAACCTTCGTCGTCAATAAATAATCCAAAACCTTTCTTATCTTTTTCATTCCATTTTGTGAGAATACCCTGTCTTCCCTTATCTGGAGTTGTAGGAAATATATAAGCTTGAATTGTAAAACTTTTAACATTTAAATTCTCGTGTTGGGGGATGACTATGTATGAGCCACCGTGTATTTTTTGAATTTTTCCTTGATAGTTTCCATTGCAATTTGTTTCGATTTCTTCTTCTTTATAACCAGGGCCATCTGGGTTTGTGTCGCCATGAATTAATCGAACGATTTGAGTTTCATACTTATCATTATGTTCTGCATTTATATAAAATTTTATCTCTTCACCCGGGTGAGCAGAATATTTATCACTGTAACCTGTAATTTTTAACATCTATTATTCTCCACTATAGTCTTCTAAAAGTTTATTTATTCTTTTTAAAAAAATAGCATGTTCACATGCCTCTTGTGATGAAAAAGAATCTTCTGTAATTTCAACTGGCTGTCCTCTTACCCCAGTCGTAATACCTATTCGATAGTCTTCGTGTAACTTGACACATATTATTAGAAGCTTTCCATTTAAACCACCTCTTCTTAATTTATCAAGCAGCGTTTGTAGATCTTGGCTATGTTGCACTAAATCACTATTTCTAGTTGCAGCTCTTCCAAAAGGCGACGCTCTGTGTTCATCAATTAATTCTTTAAGTTTTTGAGGATCTCTTAACATGGGTAAAATATATTTTTTTGTTATGAAATCATCGGTGTGCTTATGTCCCTTATTTAGAGAAACATTAGAAGGGTCTTTATAACTGTAATCGGCCATTTTTATATTTTAAATCCTGTCGGTGCAAAGGGCATTTTTGTGTTCCAATATCTGAAACATAATAGAAGAAAAATGCTTATAAATAAAGAAATTTACAGTTATTTTATTAATTACAGTGCATAAACTGATAAAATAACCGTAGCGACTGCCAGCGCAATTAATATTAAAGGCCATCCGTAACCTCCACCTAATTTATCAATATAATTTCCTTTTTCTTCCACATCATCGGGTGATAAAAACTCATCACCGCTTAAAATTGGTTTTTTTGGTAAGGTGGATAAGTCCATCTTATTTGCTAAGAACCAAATTAAAAGAACACCCATAGCCCACCAAATAATTTGATAGACCCATAATGAAGGTAGGCCCATGGTCCAACTATTAAAGCTATCGCCAGCAATTCCAAATATCATATTTCCAAATATTATGCCTGGCCCAATTGAGAAAAATATCCAAATTAGAAATAAAACATAAGCCAAAGATTTAATCTTTACTCTAGATGGGTGAATGCCCATATGAGAATTTAAAAATCCATGTATTTCATTTCTGTGTTCTTTTTCTTTATCGTTATATGCAAACAATGAGCTTAAAAAACAAATAATAACATTAAAAATCAAACCCCAAACTCCAGAGTAGATTGTTAAAGGCCACCTTCCCCAAGGTAAAGCATTTCCTGTTAACTTATGTCCAAATGTTTCAGAAAGTATTACAAAAATTAATCCTGTTATTAAACCTAGAGTAGCTCCATTTTTTGTTATCCAAGGAAACCAGATTACTCCTAATAGAACAGGAAATAACTGAAAGCCAAAAGCGATTGCTAGTCCGCCCATTAGTATTAATGAAGTTTCAAAATACGTTGCCAAATATAAAGCTGCAATACAAAGTAAAAGCATTGAAAGTCTTGCAACTAGTAACTCTCTTGGCCAACTGGCTTCTTTGTCAATATATGGCTTATATAAATCTCTTGCCACCATACTTCCAGACGTCATTAAAAATGCTGCGATAGTAGATTGGAGAGCGGCAATAATACAAACGCCTAAAAATCCAACTATGGCAGGTGAATAAACTTTAAAAGACTCAATAAAATAAAAAATTAAAGAAGCTTGATCGATATTTGAGATTTCAGGTAAAATATTACTTATGGCAAAACCATTGGCATTTACATCAGCATTAGCGCCAAGCAAATGAGCTCCCACTCCCAATAAACCGGCAAATAGAAATAAAAAAACACCTACTATGGCACCCGAACCCCAAACTTGATAAAAGTAAAAAGATCTTGGTGATTTTACACTATAGCTCCACATTGAAAAAGTTGGGGAAAGAACAATACCCATGTATGACATTGTAAATGATAAAATCATTACAGAAGTCCAAGGACCGCCAGCCGGATTATTTTTACCAATTCCTGCTACCCATTGAATGACACCTGGTACTGAAAAATAACTATGTAGTTCCCCTCCACCATAACCTTCTGTGGTTCCCCAAGATCCAAAAGAAATAAAATTACTCGCCACAGCAAACTGTTCAAAAACATCTATTCCTCCTAAGTAGTTAATGGTTCCAAGCCCTATTGTTAGAAATAAAATAAAAAAGAGCCAGGACTGAACTACGCCAACACTAACCATTGACTTAAAACCTCCTGATACAACATAAAATAAAACTACAGCTGTTAAAACCCACATAGCAGAGTCTCTACTTATTTCTCCCGCGCTTATAAACTCAACAAGACCTCCTGTTGCACCTAATAAAATTCCTAGGAAAGGAACAGCAAAAAATAATCCAATAATTAAGATTACAATTCTTAATGTATTGCTTTTATAGTACTTAAAATACATTTCACCGGGTGTAATAAAATTAAACTTTCGACTAAGCATCCACTGCCTTTTAAAAAAAAGTATTGAGCCAAGAGGAATTGTAATTACTATTGCTGACGTTGCTAAAAAAGAATAACCATCCGAATATATTAAAGATGGATACGTAATAATAGTAATTCCCGCGAATGTTGCAGCGGTAGCGGCAAAGAAAAATACCCAACTACTTACACCCCTGTCAGCTAAGTAATAAGACTCTGGGGTATGATTTTTTCTTAAGGTTCTAGCTCCCCAAAAAAGACAAAAACTCCAATAGATTGCGAGAAAAAAGAAAAACCAAAGTAGACTAGTTAACATAATCTAAACTTAAATTAAGAATTATATCCGGTTCTTTCCTTAATTATTTTAAGAGCTTCTAAAAGGTAAACTCTAAATAGCTCATGGTTTTCACTCATAGGAAAATGGCCGATATCTTTCATTTCTATATAAACAGCACCTTTAATTTGTCTCGCTGTATCTTCTGTTGCTTCTGGAGGGGTTAGATAATCGTAATCACCTGTCATCATTACGACTGGGCATTTATGTCCGTCAATATTTTGAAGCTCTTCTCTTAAGTCATGATCAACTGAATAAAAATGTAAATCTCCCTTAAAGGCTTCTGCACCTTGGGTATAATAATGCCAAGTAAGCCATCTATCCATATCAGGCGACATAGGAGCCATTAAATCCCATACTCCACTACCACAAACTTGTGCAGCATTAGCGTGAGGATGTCTCCACCAATCAACATAAAAGCCTGGGGAGTGATGAGCTGCCTCCACTGGAATTACAGCCTTAAATTTATTTGGATATTTTAGAGCTAGATGTAAAGCAATATTTCCTCCAAACGATGATCCCATAAATATAGGATTATCTAATTCAAGAGCCTTACATAGCTCAAGAATGAAATTACAATAATGCTCTGCTGTTAATTTATATTCTTCTTTCCACCACTCAGTATTATGAGCTGGATCTGACTTACCGTGCCTAGGTAAATCATATGCTATGACTTGATAATTTTTTGTAATCTCATCGTCTTCCAATAAACCTCTCCACTGATGGTTATGACAACCTGCAGTATGTTGACAAACTAATGGCGTTCCTTTTCCATTCGAAAGATAAAAAACTTTATATTGCTGGCCATCTACATCAATTGTTACGTAACGACCTATAGGTTCATGGTGCTTAACTGCCATTAGAATAACTCCTTCTTATAAATTATCATTAAACTGGGACTCCTGCTTTTCTTAAAAGCTCAAACTGGACTACAAAGTTTCTTATATTTTGCATTAAAATGAGATGGTTGCCTTCAATCAATAAGTCCCTTCTAAAAGATGCAGCATAAATTCCATGAAACATTGGTTTTGGAACTGGTCTAGCAAATTCCCTCCATGTGTTAGCTGATGCCCTAAGTGCAAAATCATAAGGGTCTAAACCTCCCGGATTAGTATTTATATTTTTTACTTTACCGTCATGCATTTCAATAATTGCTTTAGCATCGCCCATATCAAAAAGAAATGAACAAGTATAATATTTTGCCATAGCCTGAATTGTTTCATCACTATCAGTAAGTTCTTTATATTTTTTTGCCCAAGATTTAATATCTATACTCATTTATATACCTTTATTATTTCTTCTTATTAGAATTGTTTTTAGGGTCATCATCAAATCTCATATGAGCGTCTTTCTTTGGGTCATCATAGTCACCGAGAATATTTCTAATGTTACTTGCGTCGCCTGGAGTCATTCCAACCTCTTTTAATAAAGAATCTAGAAATGGTTGTTGAGCTCTATATCTTAGGGCTGAATTAACAACATTATCAGCTAATGATCCTTTTTTAGATCCGTCGCCTGGATTTCCGCCATCTCCTCCACCTGTACCATCACCAGTTCCTCCGCCTTGACTAAAGCCCGGAAGTCCATTTACATCAACAACTTTAATTGAATCAATATGCTGCATAGGTTTAACCCATTCGCGAATAATACCTTCGATTTTTTCAGCTAATTTAAGTCTTAAAGCACTTCTTCTACTAGCATCACTTCTTAAATTCTCAGCTTCATTTAAAGATTTTTTGCCTGCAGCTTCTACTTCATAACGTAATTTTGCTGCTAGTGTAGATAACTTTTCTTTTTCAGCATCTTTTGAAGCCTCAATAATACCAAGAGATTTTACTTTCTCAGCTTGCTCTATATCCCTAATAGTATTAACTTTTTCTTCAGCTTCTACAGATTTTGCCCTTGCTATTTCTTCTTCCATTTTAGATTTAAGAACTAATTTAGATTTATCTAAAATCTCTAGCTGCTTTTGTTTTTCTTCAAGCTCAATCCTTTTTGATTTTTCAATATCTAAAACTCTTGTTTCTTGCTCTGCTGAAATTTTAAAAGCGTCGATATTTTTTTGTTGAGAAGTTTTAGCATTTTTAATTTGCTCTTCTGCCATAATGTAAGATTCTTCAGATTCATATCTTTTTCTTGCTTCTTCTTTTGCCGTTTCAGCTTTTTCATTAGCATGTTTTATGTCAACCGATGTTTGCTTTTCTAAGCGACTAAATTCGATGTCTCTTTCAAGCTCAAGAATTGTCTTTTCTGTTTCAATATCTTGTTGTTTAATTTCAATTGAAGTTTTTTGTTTAAATTCATTTTGTTCTTTTCTTCTTTTTTCAATCTCTTGAATTAATTTTGTTTCTTGTAAACTTTTTTCCATCTCAACCAAATCTCTTTTATTGATTTTTGCAATTTCTATAGCTTGGTCTGATACAATTTCTGCTAATTCAGACTCTTTGATTTTGTCTGATTTGACTTTTATTGTTTCGGTTTGCTCAATGGCTCTTTGTTGTTCAATTTCTCTTTTTTGCTGGTACCTTGCAAACTCTTCATCTTTCTCTATTTCTAATTCTTGCTTAGTTGACTGAAGGTTTTTATTTCTAATACTTACTTGGGTATCTTTTTCAATATCATTTCTTTTCTTTTTTCTTGACTGAGTAATTTCAGTAATTTGCGTTAGTCCTTCAGCATCAAAAGTATTTGAAGGATCAAAGATAGAAACTGGGGCTTGGTTTAAAGAAGTTAATGAAACTGTTTCGAGCTCAAGACCAGTATGTCTTATTGCCTCCTCAACATGTTTTGAAACCGCCTTAACATAATCTGATCTATTTTCTTGTATTTCATCTAGTGTCATTTTTGCAGCAACTACACCTAGAGCATCAACAAAACGACCATTTACTAGTTCTTTTAGACTATCCGGATCTAGCGTTCTATTTCCTAATGTTTGAGCCGCAATAGATACATTTTCTTTTATTGGAGCAACTCTCACGTAAAATTCAGCTGTCATTTCAGCTCTCATTCTATTTTTTGTTATAAAGGATTTAGTTCCTGTTCTTAACACTTCAATACATAATGTTTTCATTCCAACAGAAGTAATATTATGAATAATTGGTAAGACAAATGCGCCTCCGCTAATAACTACTCTCTCACCACCCATACCGGTACGAACAAATGCAACTTCTTTTGACGATCTTCTATATAGCCAATGAAGTAGGTAAACAATGATAGCAATTGCTAACGCTATTAAAATAATTACTGCAATAATATCTGCGCCACTCGTTATATTCATATCTGTATGTTACCTCCTAATTTGGTTTTTTTAAACACTAGATCTAGTGTCCTGTACTGCTGCCTTATAAATGATCATTCCGAAAATGATTTTATTTAGAAAGTCAGCTAAATTATAAATAATATTTACACTATTTACATCTATGCCGCCTCCTAAATGTTCAATAAAATACCCCATTGGATATATCGCCCACCCTATAGTTAAGATTAACCTATTAGAAAAGAAAGCCATTTGAATATTTTCATTACCGCATTTTGCATTAGCCCTTCCAGCTTCGCCAACATAAAGCTCTCCTAAAACATATAGCCAGCCAACAAGCCCTACTATAAAGCCAAGTGTTTTGCTCATATATCCAGCTGCCCCTAAGAATTCTGCGATTATAAAAACTAATGTTCCTACGAGAAGTCTCCAAAACATTCCTTGTTTAACTTTTGTAACTGACATTAACATTGCATAAAAAACTAACACCTGCATTGGGAAATTTAAAAACCAGTCTACGTATCTTAATAGAGTTGGGGCTGAGCCACTTACAACCCAAAGATTTTTTAAAAAGAAATAATGAACAGAGGACATTAGACATATGACTGCAATCATCGTCATAGGCGTATGCCATCTGACATGTAATTTACTTCTCTCAAAAAAGAAGAATAAAGTAGCACCTATCATAGCTACTGAAATTAACCAAAAAGATCCTCCGACAATGTCGTAAGGAAGTAACATTTTATTCATTAAACAAATTCCTCTTCTTTTCTGGTATCATAATAATATTCTTCAATCTTTGACAGACCTTTTTGTTCCAGAATATGAAATAAATAAAATATTATTAATATAATAACAAGACATTATATTAGATTTGATCCCTAATATGTGGTCCTCTTGAATAAAGAGCAACTAACGGAAGTATTAATAAGCCGAATATAAACTGCTGACCCTCAAAAGATAAGCCAAGTCCTGCCAGAAAAGTACTGATAACCTGCAAAGCTAAACATCCGATAACAGTATAACCATATCCGCCTTGTCCTCCCAAAAGAGACGTTCCTCCAACCGCAACAGCTGCAACAGTTAAAAATAAATATTGGTCTCCTACTCCGATGAAACCGCCGCCGCTCCATCCAAGAAGCATAGCTCCGGTTGCTGCCGATGTAAATCCACTGATTATATAAACACCAACCCAGTATGCACGCTCTGAAATTGATAGTCTTTCAGCAGATAATCTTTTTCCACCCACAGCATAAAGATTTCTCCCCCATTTAGTGTGCCTCATTCCAACAATTAAAATAATAGCTGCAAGTATCCAAATTAGAATTACAGGGGGTATAGGAAGTCCAAAAAATTTTCCATTTAATGAAGCTAGATTTTTTAACCAGTCCGGAACTTTCCCAAAAACCATTCCGCCTGTGACAGAAGCTAAAGAAACTAAAATTTGTACCATTCCTATGCACATAAATCCTACTCCCATCGTTACAATTAGTGCCTGACCTTGAAGTCTATAGCTGATAAGTCCATTAAATAAACCTACGAGCGTTCCAAAGACAAGAATGATAATAAAAGCAAGCCACGGGGGAACTCCAAGTGAAATCATTGACATAAGGCCAACATTTGAAGACCCAATTAAAAAAGGAATTGATAAATCCAGGCCTCCTAACATTACCACCAAAGTCTGTCCTATGGTTGCCAACCCTAAGAAAGCAGAAAATACGAGCATGGATTTAATATTTTGAATTGATAAAAAACCATCGATTGAAACGGAACCTATTATAAAAAGTCCTATTAAAACAGAAACACCAATAATAACACTTTTATTTATATTTAGAAATTTATAAGCAATAAACGATAAGATTAAAAATCCTAATAATATTATTGCTGATACTATCGTTCTGCCTGAATAAAAACCTGGGACTAAAAAGCAAAGTAAAATAAAAATTGCAAGTAAAAGTAGAAAACCTGTAACGGCTATCCAATTTGTTGAAATAATTTCAGAGAATAGACTTCTTTTATTTTCTTCTATCTCTGTACTAGATTCTTCTTTCTCTGTCTTTTTAAAAGACAAACCATAGGACCAATTAATTGAGAAATGGTGCCAGCCCCATAAAACTAATGCCGTAACAGCAAAAGAATAAAAAACAATTTGTATCCAGTCTGTTCTATCAACATAACCAAGAATAGCTGCGCCTATACCAGCCGCAACGGCAAAGAATATACCCAAGCCTTTTGAAAAATTAAAAGTTCTTTTTTCCATTTTTTATTTTTTTTTATATCTACTCATCATGAGATAAGCCTCCCCATTTTTCAAGACCTTCTTGTGATTTTAATTTAATTTTATATACATTGAAGGCCTGCCACACTAATGGAGCTGTAACAATTCCTATGGTAGTAATAATTAGCATTTTCCAAAATGAATACCCTATTCCATAAAATAATGCTGACCATGTAAGCGCAGCTATACTTAAAATAGGTATATAGGGCCTAAGTTTTTTATAACTTATTTGTCCCCTAAGAGTTAAATAAGTAAAAAACTGGAAAACAAAAATGAAAAATATAATTAAGCCTGTTTCTTTTAAGAAAGTTGTATTCTCATTAATGAGTGAGCCTCTCAATGGTCTTTGATATTCAACCGAGGAAGTGTCACCAATATTAAGCTCCGTAATAATAGGTGTAAAAAACTTTGTACCATCGTCTGAAATAATTGTTCCAGAAGGTGAGGCTAAAAAATAGACAGCTATTAAGGCGAACAGTCCAAGAAAAACTATAAATAAGTTGCTTAGGTTAACTTGAGAAAACAAAGTAGGCGTAGTTAATAAAAATAATAAAAAACATATTAAAATTACAGCATATCCGTCAATACCAAAGAAACTTTCTCTATTAGAGTCGACTCCATAATAAGCGATTGCAGCAAAAATAATAAATGAAACTGCAATAGCAAATAAAATTAAAGTCTGTGTTTTAATTTCTTTTCTAAATTTGGGTAATGCGATGACAACAATAGCCGATGTAAAAAATATAACTCCAGCAAGAGTTGTAATGGCATAGGCCAAACCAACAAGCCAACTAGAAGTAGATGTAAAGTCAGGTAAGGCGGGTCCAATTTTTAAATATTCAGATGCAAAATATTGGGGGGCATAATTTAATATGTACTCTATGTTTGACCCTAGATCTTGATTAACAAAATGGACTGCTCGAGTACCACTAAAAACACATCCAAAAAATATAACAATCGAAGCGATAATAAATGAAATTGTTGGTCCATCCCTATGTTTAAATAAAAGATTTATAAGATAAATTAATGATGCGATACCTATTACTATAAATAACCATATTGTAGAGTCGCCTCCTTCAGTACAAGCTTTACCAGTAATTAAACAGTCACTTCCCGAAGCAAGAGCCTCTTCGAATACTTCTGCACTTCTAGATTCACCCCCAAAGCCCCCAACCGTTCCTCTGGTAACCTGATCATACTTCATATGAATTAAAACAGCGGTTGTGCTCAAAGTTCCTAATATGAAAAAAACAAATACAGATAATTTTTTGAAAGCTTTTTGTATATAAGGAAGGGCAATTAAAATTAATAAAGAAGCAACAAGAACTGCACCGTAAGACAGGTCTGTAACAAAGCTTTGATAACTCTCAAATCTAAAAGTTGATAATATATAATTTATTAAGTAAATAATAAGTGAGCCAAGGATTGCACCAAAAGCTCCACCCCTGCCTCCTACCAAACTAGAACCTCCTAAAACAAGAGCCGTGATTGCCATTAAGGTATAAGTTGTTCCTTGAGTTGGGTCACCTGAACTAATAAGACCTGTAAAAGCTATAGCTGCTAGAGCTGCATAAAAACCACCAATAATATGTGCGCCAATTCTAACGAGATAAATTCTAACTCCGCTGGTGTAGGCTGATTTTTCATCTGATCCCATAAGTTTTAAATGCTGCCAAAAGGCGGTATGAGTCAGAGCGTACCAAATTAGTGTTGCAAAAATTAATAATATGAGAGTTGGTTGAATGACTTCAGTGCCCGCTCCCCAAGATGACATCCATTCAGGACCTCTGCCGCCGGGCCTAGGAAGTATCACTAAATTAATACCAGAAAATGCTAAAAACATACTAAGTGCAACAATAATAGGCTGGACTCTTACAAAGATTACAATTAAGGCATATAAAAATTGATAGATAACTCCTATCGCAATGGCACAAACAAAGTAAGAAACGGGCGACTGAAGGTAACCAGCGCCATAAAGCTGAATAGTTGTGACATTAATAAAGCCGATTAAAGGTCCCATTGAAAGATCAACCGTCACTCTTCCAGATAATGCTAGCGCTGTCATAGCGTAAGTAGCAAGGATCAGAGGAGTGGAAACCATTATTGCGGTTCCAATTCCAGAGCCAGATATAATTTGAGGACCTCTAATGATTGCAAAGATTAGTAAGGCAAAAAAAATAAAAATGGGAACAATTAGATACTTAAGGGACTGCGTATCTGACCCGGCAACTTGAGAAGATTTAATGGTGGTAGTTACTGAATTTTGCATCAATTAATCAAAAAAGACAATTTTCATGCCTTCTACTCCACTGCCTGTTTTTAGTTTTCTAGTATTTTTCAATTCGTCTGTTCTCACTATTTTAATTGTACTAATATCAATATTTATTTTCTTAGTCTTTATTTTATTTTGATTATTAATTAAAGTTTCTTTATTTAATACATCTAAATTATTTTCAATAAACTTTGTATTATGTTTATTTTTTTTAAAAGTGTTATTTTGTAAGAGAGAAATAACAAAGGAAATATTTGTTTTGATGCCTTCGATCTTTGTATTCTTCAAGAAAGCAATTAATTTATTAATTGCATCCTCCCTCGTTACATCATGAGAAATAATTTTACCAATCATAGGATCATAATAAAAACTGACTTCATCTCCTTCATTGAATCCCCAATCTATTCTGATGCCATCTGGGATATCAGGAATATCCATTTTTAAAATTTTACCTGGAGAGGGTAGAAAATTTTGTAAAGGGTCTTCCGCGTAAACTCTGCACTCGATTGCATGGCCATAACTTGTTATATCTTTTTGTTGCAGAAATTTTTTCTTTCTATCAAAGGCAAATTGAATTTGCATTGCAATTAAATCACAATTAGTAATTAATTCGGTTACAGGGTGCTCTACTTGGATTCGAGTATTCATTTCTAAAAAATAAAATTTCTTTTCATCAAGATCATAAATAAATTCTACGGTCCCTGCTCCTTCGTAGTTAACTTTAGATGATAGCTCTACGGCTGCTCTAGACATTTCTTGAATAATGTCCGGACTTACATCCGGCGCAGGAGATTCTTCAATAATTTTTTGGTATCTTCTTTGTAGTGAGCAATCCCTTTCATACATATGGACTGCTGACTGTTTTCCAAAACCAAATACCTGAATCTCAATATGTCTTGCATTGACTATAAATTTTTCTAAAAAGACTGTGCCATCACCAAACGCCTTATTTGCTAAATTACTAGTTTTTTCAATGGCTTTTTTCAATTCTAAAAAATTTTGAACTACATTCATGCCTATTCCGCCGCCGCCGGCACTAGCTTTTACAAGGATAGGATATTTAATATATTCACATTGTTTTTCTAATTCTTCACTAGATAAAGCTGAAGGATTATTAATGCCAGGACATATAGGTACATTTGCTTTTTTTGCTAAATCCAATGCGGTAGTTTTGTTTCCCATGTCTTTAATATTTTGAGGCTTAGGACCAATCCAAGTAATTTGATTATCAATTATCTTTTGCGCAAAATCTGCGTTCTCTGATAAAAAACCAAAACCTGGGTGTATAGCATCTGAATTAGTTTCTTTTGCTGCTTCAATTATTTTTTGATGAACTAAATAACTCTCTTGCGCTTTACTTGGCCCAATATAAAAAGCTTCATCAGCCAATCTTACATGCTTACTTTTTCTATCTGCTTCGGAATATACTGCAACTGATTTATATCCCATCAAATTGCAGGATTTAATAATCCTACAGGCTATTTCTCCACGATTAGCTATTAAAATTTTTTTCACTATTCACTAACTAATATACGGCATTTTTTCATCATTGTTTTTAATGGACTTCGTTTTATTTTCATTATCTTTTGATAAATTTTTTCTAAGTTCTTGTAAAATTTCAATTGCATTAGGCGTATCAGAGTGAATACAAATAGTGTCACAGCCAACAACAATATCTTTACCATCTATTGCTTTGACTTTATTTTCTTTAATTGCTTTTTGACATCTCTCTAGTGCACGGTCAGCTGGGTAATATTTATTTCTTCCTTTGGCAATTACTAGGTATCCTGTTTCATCGTATTCTAAATCTGAATAAAATTCTGCGATAAATTTTATCCCTCTTTCTTTATAAACTTTTTCATGAAAAGTATTGACCATACCAAAAATACCCACGTTAAATATTTCTGCCGCATCAGCTATTCCATGAGCAACATCTTCCTCTTTTGAAGAAACGCCATATAAAGAACCATGGGGCTTAATGTGATTTAATGGCATTTTAAACTCATCAAGAAATGCTTTTAAGGCTCCGGTTTGATATAAAACTAAATTTTTAATTTCTTCTCTTTGCATCTTCATTGGACGGCGGCCAAACCCAACTAAATCAGGATATGAGGGGTGTGCTCCGACCTTAACATTATATTTTTTAGCTAATTCAACTGTTTTTCTCATTGTATTTGGATCAGATGCATGAAAACCACAAGCAACATTTGCCGCATCAATGTAGGGCATAATTTCTTCATCTTCGGCAAAGGAATAAATTCCAAAACCTTCACCCATATCGCAATTTAAATCTACCATTTAGTTATCCTCTCAATTAATCTATATAAAATATGTAGATTTTGTGAAATTCTTATCCACATAATGGAACATTTTTAATATATTAGTGACGTTTATAAGTATTATAATTGTCATATATATAAGGAGGAATTTAATATGGTATGGCTTAAAAAATTCATAGCTATATTAGCTGTTTCTTTCGTAGGAGTTGCTGGCAATCTTAATGCTGACATTCTTGACGAAATTCCAGCCGATATTAGAGACTACGTTTACAATCCGGACTTTATGGATCCTATGCAACCACTTGGTGAAAGTGTTTATAGAAACTTCAAAAGTGATAGACCACTACCTTGGACTATTGGTTATGCAAGTTCATACGCTGGAAACCTTTGGAGAAAAGGTGTGATGGAAAGATTGTATGGTGACTATTTACCAAAGATGAAAGCAGCTGGTATTCTTAATGATATCGTTGTTACACAATCTAACTTGAAGGACGCTGTTCAGATTCAGCAAATGAGACAATTAGTTGACCAAGGTGTTGACGGATTAATCGTTTGTTGTTCAAACCCGGTTGCTCTTAATCAGACAATTGAATATGCATATGGTAAAGGTGTTCCTACTGCATCTATGACTGGCTTCCTAACGTCAGAATATGCAATCAGTACTTCCGTTAACTATGCCATGGGCGGGTACCGTATTGCTACTTGGCTTGCTGAAGCTATTGGTGGCGAAGGTAACGTAATTATTATGGAAGGTATTCCTGGAGCTTCAGCTTCTGATTCCCAGCATGCTGGAATGAAAGCTGGATTTGCAGAATATCCTGACATTACAATTGTTGCTGAGATTGCTCACATGTGGACACCTCAAGTTGCTCAAGCAGAACTTCAAAAATGGCTTTCTGCTAATACAACTGAAGTTCACGGATTTGCAGTTCAGTCATCTGGTGAGTCAGGCGCTTTAAATGCACTTGAGTCTTCAGGAAGACCAATGGTTCCAATGTCACTTGGTGGTGAAATTGGGTCATTCTGTTACTGGAGAAATAATCCTGACTATATCGATACAGCTATCTACACATGGCCTCCAGGGGATGATGCAGAATTTGCAATGAACGTTCTTCTTAGAACTATGCAAGGCCAAGGTTTGAAAATTGAATCAATTCTTGTTCCTCCGTACGAAGAAGATGTTGAAACTATTCAATCATTCGTACCTGAAGATTGTGATAGAAACTCAAGTGAGTTCAGAACAGTTGGTATTGAAAACTGGGCGAGCGATGAGTACCTAAATAACTTCTTTGATAACGGTGCGGCATTACTCTAAGTAATTAGTTAAATCTATTTATACTTTAACTAATGAATGAAGAAAAATTAATAGATAGCGCTTCTGCTGGAAAGCCAGCGCTATCTTCAACAAAATCAGGTGGAGATATTTTTGTTCAAGATGCCAATAAGTCCTTCGGGGTAACTAAAGCTTTAAATGGTGTTAATTTTAAAGCTAATTTTGGAGAAATTCATGCAATTGTCGGTGGAAATGGTTGTGGTAAAAGCACTTTAGCTAAAGTTATATCCGGGGTTCTTCCTCTTGATAAGGGGAAAGTGTCCATCATGGGTCAATCGCCTAATTCCCCAATTGAAGCTCAAAAAATTGGAATTTCAACAGTGTTCCAGGAAGTCATGATAGCTGAAGAAGCGACTGTTTATGAAAATTTATTTATTGGCTATGATACTTTGTTTGGTAAAAAATTAAACCATAGAGAGAAAGTTGAAAAAGCTGCTCAAATTATGCTTGAGTTAGCTGGAGAGTTTGTAGATCCTTATACGATTGCAAATCAATTATCTCTTGGAATGAAGGCATGGGTAACAATTGGTAGAGCTTTCTTAAGAAAACCTAAAGTATTAATTTTAGATGAATCTTCTGCGGCTCTTGATTTTGATTCCACAGAAAGATTGTTTGAGAAAATGAGGGAACTTAGGAATAGTGGAGCAGCCATCTTTATTGTGACACACAGAATTGCAGAACTAGTAAGAATTAGTGATCGAGCTACTGTGATGCGCGATGGAAAAGATGTTGGCGTATTGTCCGGCGATGAAATTACTGAAAAAAATTTACTAGCTTTAATGACCGGTAATAAGAAAATAGAAACTGCCGCTGAAAATAAATCAACACCCCCTGACTCAAAAAGTGAAGAGATTGTTTTGTCTGCAAAAAAACTAAAAATTTGGGAGAATGAATCTGAGATTAATTTTGATTTACTTAAAGGAGAAATTTTAGGCATCACAGGCTTAGATGGACAGGGACAAGATAATTTTGTAAAGGCTTTAGCCGGTATAGAAGAACCCATTAGCGGAGAAGTGATTATTAAACTATCTGACGAAGAGCGAGAACTAACAAAAAAAGACTATAAAAGAGTTTTAAATTTATTAGATGCAAAAAAAAGTGGAATTGGTTATGTCTCAGGTGATAGAAAAAAAGAAGGAATTTTTCCTAATATGAGCATATATGAAAATATGGTCTTGCCTTTATATAAGGGAGAGAAAGCAAAAACATCGGGGGGATTTTTAGGTTTTATCAAATGGACTGAATTAAATGGAACTTTTGATTGGGAAGTAGAAAGATTAAACATTAAAACTGGACCAAAAAATAATCTTATTACGTCCTTAAGTGGTGGAAACCAGCAAAAAGTCATGATAGCTAGAGCATTTACAACTACACCTAAAATTTTAATTCTCAATGATCCTGCTAGAGGCATTGATGTTGGTGCAAAAAGAGATCTTTATAAGCATCTAAGGATTTTTGTCAACGAAGGCGGGACTGTAATTTTTCTATCTAGTGAGCTGGAAGAGTTTATTGGATTATGTCATCGAGTTTTAGTTTTTAGAGATGGGGGAATTTTTGAAACATTTGAAAAAGAGGATATTAATCCTAATGTAATTTTAGAAGGCATGTTTGGGCATAGAAAAAACACAAATAACACATCAGTTAATTCTAATTCGGATACCCCTACTAATGAAAAGGAAACTTCTACTCATAATCTTATAAAGATTAAAGTTGAACCGCCTAAACCCTCTCATATCCAAGTTGTAGATTTTGAAAATAAAACTGACTCTAAAGATAAGATAAAAATTAAATACTTTTAGATGACTCAAAAATACAAACCATCAGATTTAGAAATATTTGAAAAAATAAATATTCTTAGTAAGAAGATGCCGATAAATTCGAAAGAAAAAGATTACAGGCAAGATACTACGCTACTAGATAAAACAGTAACTTTAAAACAAAACGTTAGCTACAAAAGTAATGATGAGCATCAATTTTCATTAATTGAGAATAAACTATCTAACCCTCAAACAAATAAAATTTCTAAGATTTTTTTCTCTCAAAATAGCATTGATGATCCCGCAGGATACAAAGGACTGTATCCTCACAATATTAAATTCAAGCAATCACAAACTAAAAGACCTTCTGTCAAAGTGCACGTCAATGAAGATGGTAGTTTTCCTAAATTTAATTTAGACGATCATTCAATCAAGTCAAAAAACTTTAAAGGAATGTATGCTGAGCCAAAATATTTACCCGGAGGCGATAAATATTTACTGGTTGAATTTGGAAATGTTATGAACTTGGAATTAAATTTTAAAGCTCAGGGCTTAGCCAAAGCAATTGAAAGTGCAAAAATAAAAGGGGTATACGAAACACTTCCTTGCTTTGCCTCAATGTTAGTTCACTACAATCCTGATGATATTAAATTTGAAGATTTGAAAAATGAACTTATCTCATTAGTAAATAATCTTAAAAGTTCTGATGATACGATTGTTGAAAGTAGATTATTTCGATTTCCTACAGTTTATTTAGACAAATGGACTAAAGAAGCAGTAGCAGACTATATAGCTAAGATTACATACAAAAAGCCAGATCCTGAATTTATTGTAGAGTTAAATAATTTAGAAAATGTTGAAGAGTTTGTAAGAATACACTCTGGTACAGAATATTGGGTTGCTTCTCTGGGTTTTTGGCCTGGTCTTCCTTTTACAATGCCTCTTGATCCAAGATGTAAGCTCACAGCACCAAAGTATAACCCTCCAAGAACTTGGACACCAAAAGGGGCTGTTGGTATGGGAGGTTCTTCAACAGCAATTTATCCAGATAAACTTCCCGGTGGTTATCAAATATTTGGAAGAACTCCTATTCCTATATGGGATCCAGAAAAAAGATTTTCTATCTTTAAAGATAGTATTTGTTTATTTAGGCCGGGAGATCGCATTAAATTTGATCCTTGTAGTTATGAAGAATTTGAATCTATAGAGAGAAAGATTATTGATGGAAGTTATAAATATGATGTTATGGAAGATCATAAGTTTTCTATCAAAAATTATAAAAATTGGGTTTCAGGATTAGATTGGAATAAAAAATTTTAAATATGTTTGAAGTAATTAAAAAAGGCCTTGAGACTTCGTTACAGGATTATCCTGGAAGAGTAGGATTTCTAAACCAAGGCTTTCCTCCTTCTGGACCTATGGACAGTTGGTCTTTTCGTTTAGCAAATTTAGTGGTGGGCAATTATGCTGAAGAAGCAGCCTTAGAATGTCAGTTTATGGGGCCAACTTTAAAGTTCAAATCTGATCATGTAATATCCATTTGCGGTGGAGATATGCAGCCCAAGATTGATGGAGTAGCTATCCCGCTATGGGAAAGTATTTTAATCAAAACCGGGCAGACATTAGAACTAAGTTTTAGTTTAACTGGCGCAAGAACGTATATAGCATTTTCTGGTGGTATAAAATCTGATCTATGGCTTGGCTCCAAGTCTACTTTTCATAAAGCTGCAATTGGTGGAATTGAGGGAGGCGCACTTAAAGATAGTCAAAAAGTACAACTTGGAATATCAATTGGACAGGCGGGAAAAAAAATAAAAAAAGAAGTTATTCCTAAAATGTCAAATGATGGGTTATGGGAAATTGAAGTAGTCAAAGGTCCTAATGATGATTGGTTAGATAATAATGGATATGAAATATTTTTAGCTGCAAAATGGAAATTACAAGCCAGGAGCGATAGAACAGGCTTCAGGTTAGATGGCCCTCTTTTGACCTTTACTGAAAAAGCTACGGATAAGTCTCCTGAACACGGATATGAACCCTCTAATATTATTGATCAAGGGTATCCTGTTGGAGGAATTAATTTAGCTGGGCAAACCCCTATTATACTTGTTAATGATGGTCCGAGTATGGGCGGTTTTATTGTTCCTTATACAGTTCCTTCGGCTTCATTTTGGAAATTAGGTCAGGCTAAACCAAATGAGCATTTTAAATTTAAAGAAATTTCAGTAGAAGAGTCTCAGGAAATGCGAAGTTATCAAACTTCGATTTGTTCAAAAAAAAGTATTATATAGGAGGTAAAATATGTCGACACAAGTTTTAACATCAGTACCAGGAAATATTTGGAAAGTTCTCGTTAGTGTAGGAGATGCTGTTAATGAGGGTGATATTTTATTTATTATGGAAGTAATGAAATCGGAAGTAAACCATAGCGCCCCTATTAGTGGAACTATTATAGAGGTGCATGTGCATAATGATCAAGAAGGTGTAAGCCCTGGTACGGTTGCGATAGTGATTGAATAAATATTGGAAAATTTAATTTTATATAATGGGCCAACTTCCCCTTTTGGAAGAAAATGTAAAGTAACAGCATTGGTACTTAAAATTGAACACCAAGAAGAAAAAATTAATATTTATAAATCGCGTTTTTTAGATGAGCATAATCCACTAAGACAAGTTCCAACATTGATGGTGGGCAATAAAACAATTACCGATAGTGATAATATTTGCTTGTATTTTGACAGTATTTCAAAAACAAAGTCTTTATTTCCAAAAGAAAGATATTGGGATTGTATGACAATGATTAGTGTTGCAAACGGAATAATGGAGAATGCTGTAAATAGATTTATAGAAATCTCCGCTCTACCAGAAGCAGAACAAAGACCTGTAGCAATTGAAAGATTTGAAAAAAAAATATTAAGATCGATATCATGGGTAGAAAATAAGTTTGATGAGTTTGTAAAAAAAGAGATTTCAATGGATCAAATAGCTGTAGCCTGTGCTTTAGACTACACTAGTTTAAGACTTTCAAGTGAGTGGAAAGAACAAAGCCCTAAGTTAACCGAATGGTTAGAATTAATTACAGAAAATGAATACATGAAGAATACACTTCCTGGCGAAAGCTTTAAGTATGAATAAATTATTTAGAAATTATAAAATATAATGATACATTTCTTTTCTATGAAATTTTTTATTATTGCTCTTGGCTTATTTATGTTTTTATCATCGAATTTAAAAGCTGAGTATGAAATGCATATTCCTAATTGCACTCAAAAAGGCGTTGAAAATTGTGGTGGATTTTTATTTGATAATGAAACTGGGGATGTTTTATTTTGTGGATCTGCCAGTTGTACAGATTTGAAACTTCCAAAATCTTGGAAGGGTAAGGTTGCAGATAAACAATCAAAACAAGATCAAATAATTGAGATGTTATCCAACCTCCAAAATGGTACCATTACGAATTCTTCAAAAAATTCTCAAAAAATTATAGTAGAAGAACCTAAGGTAGAAAAGAAAAAAAAAGTTAAGAAGGAAGTAGTCAAATGCGACAAAGCTAAAAAAAGTCTTTGTAAAGGTACTGGCGGAATGCAACTTGGCGGATCTAAGATGAAGAAAAAGAAGAAAACAACAGAATAATATTGAATCAAGCAACTTCACGTAAAGCATTATCAATAATCATTATAAGAGAGAAATTAGCGTTAGATTTATCAGAAGAACTTTCTATGAATAAGGAAGAAGCTATTGAAATAATTAATTTTTCATTACAATTAGTTGATAGATGGCCCGTGAATTACCTTCAGCTAAAGGAAGAAATTAAAGCTTATATAATTATCAATATGCTCTCTTTAATTACTAAATTCCACTAGTATCAATTTTTGATTGATTAGTTTTTTCATTCTTTGTTTCCTGAAGTTCATTAAAGTTTTGATTTTCTCTAACCCTAAATTCCTGATCGCTTAAAATGATATCCATTCGTCTATTATTAAAACTGTAGTCACAAGTAACACTAAAAATAAAATTATCATTCTCTTTTTTATTAGTCAGGTGAATATCCCACGTAATTTTACTTTTAAGATTTATGGGGAGTCTTTTTTTTTCAATTAGAAATAAATCAGAATTTTTTTCTTCAAATAATTTTAAAAATATTTCTTGTATACCTAAGCACTCTACAGGACTCATGCTTAATTTATTATTGGATCCGTGAATTTCATAAATATTTCCAGCTACAGTAGATTTTATAATGTATTTAGTTAAATATTTATTTGGTGTAAGAACTCTGTCTTTAGCTAACTCTATGGAGTCTATGTCTTTTTTATTATAAGTAATTTCGCCATCTCCAGTATATTGATAAATATCTGAATGTAATTGGTAGCCAAAAAGGTCTAGAGTATAAGCATTGCAAACAGTGGCAAGGCTTAAAAAAAGATATAGTAAAAATTTTATCATTTAAGAATCATAGCATCCATTTAGTTTTTTGTAATTTTATTGTATGGATAAGGTATGTCTTCTAGTGAAAATTTTTTGCAATATCCGACTCCATGGATTAATTTAGACCATAAATGATCTCCTTGTTGCGTTAAACTAGAAATTCCGTATGAAGCAATTGTTAAAAACCAAATTTTAAAAGAATCTTTAGAAACTCTATCTGCCTGGGAGTTAATCAGCTGAGAAAATGTATCTTTCCACTGTTTGATTAGCAAAAGAATTTGGTCTTCAGTTAAATCTTGGGCGTTCATAAAATATTTTTTTTGTAAAAAAGATCCTTCTGAATTTAGAATTCGGTACTTAAAATCATATGCATTATCAAGTATAAGAGCTATTTCACGCTCTTCATTTACTTCTATCCAACTTATAAATCCTTGTAGTAATTTTAAACATGTATTTTTAAGTTGGGCTATTTCTTCTTCATTAGTCATTTTGATTAAGGCTAATTTAGATATTAAGTATCGTCCGTACTTCTTTTGCAAATGATAAAATTTCTAGACACCCTTTTCCTGTTCTTTGTTTTTCAACAGCAGTCAATCCCATTCCCATTGATGAAACAAAAATCTGTCGATTTCCTAATATAGTTTTAGCACTGCTAACATTCATATCCTTTACAAATTTAACAGCTTCATGAATAAGTTTTGATTTTGCATTAGCTCTATTAATTAAAATTAAAATTTCTTTTTTTTCTCTTTTTGCTAATTCAATAATTGACTCTGTTGCCCAAAAATCAACTTGAGATGGTGAGATTGGAATAATCACTAAATCAGCTATTTGAATCGCAGGTCTTCCATCTGCATCTATTTTAGGCGGTGTATCGATAATTATAATGTCTGATTTTTCTTTTAATGTCTTTGCTTCGTACTGAGCTCCCCATAAGCTAGCAGTTTTAAACTCAATAGTGTTTTTGTCTTTTAATTTTTCTAATCTCATCATAAACCATTTCCCTAAACTGCCTTGAGGGTCAGTATCAAGAATTGTTGTATGAAAATTATTTTTTAGAGAAAAAACTGCGGCTAGATTTGCAGCTATTGTTGTTTTACCAGAACCGCCTTTTTGTTGAGCTATGGTTATGACCTTAGACATAGATTAAGTATAAAAATAAATATGTCTTTAGAAAGGTTTAATTGATATTTTTTCGAAATTATTTTGATTTAATCATAAATATATGTGTTTTTTAGGTTTGGAAAAACTCTGAGATCATTTATATTATCCGCCATGCAACCATTTCAATTTAATACTACTGCTGGCTTAAGAGTTGGTAGTGGACGAGCCACAGATACAGCATTAGAAGTTTCGGACAAACTTGGTAAGAAAATTTTGTTTATTACAGATCCAGGTTTAAAAAAATTAGGATTAATTAATGAGACAGTCAATGCTTTAAAAAAAAATTCAGAAATCATTATTTTTGACCGTGTAGAAGCTGACCCTTCACTTAAAACTTTAATGAACGTTGTAGAAATAGGTAAAGACTTTAAAGCTTCTGGTGTTATTGGTTTTGGTGGCGGATCATCAATGGATGTAGCCAAACTATGCGCTCTACTTCTTGGGTCAAATGAAAATATTGATGAGGCATGGGGTGTTGCTAACGCAAAAGGACCAAGACTACCTTTAGCTCTCTACCCTACAACTGCTGGTACTGGCTCTGAAGTGACTCCTATTTCGATCATAACGGTTGATGGGGATGAAAAAAAGGGTGTTTCTTCTCCGATAATATTGCCCGACCTTGCAATCTTAGACCCTAATCTAACTTTAGGTTTACCTGCTCACATTACTGCTGCAACCGGCATCGATGCAATGGTTCACGCAATAGAAGGTTATGCCTCTAAAAGCGTTAATAATAATGTTTTGTCAAAAATGTTAGCAAAGGAGGCTCTAAAAATTTTAGGACGATCAATTAAGACTGCTGTTTTTGAAGGAAAAAATATTCTGGCTAGAACTGATATGCTTCTTGGCTCCATGATGGCCGGAATGGCTTTTGGGAACTCTCCTGTTGCAGGAGTTCACGCCCTTGCATATCCTCTAGGTGGAATTTATCATATACCTCATGGGCTATCTAATTCATTAGTGCTGCCTCATGTTTTAAAATTTAATATTGCAGATAGTAATGCCGCTCAATTATATACGGAACTTGCTCCTTCATTATTTCCAAAAATGGATGTTTCAACAGGTCATCAAGATGTCAGTGCAAGATTTATTGAAAATTTAGCATCACTGTCAAAAGATCTAGGATTAGAACAAAAGTTAAGAGGACTTAACATTCCTGAAAATGCTTGTGCCAAACTCGCTTCAGATGCCATGAAGCAAACAAGACTTCTTATTAATAATCCAAGAGAGATTACCGAAAAAGATGCCTACAATATTTACAAGTCAGCCTGGTAAATCAGTTATAATTATATTGCATTAATAAACAGATTAATAATTAGAATGAAATAAGCTAAATTGAGAGCTTGTTAAAAGACGCTCAAGATAATCTAATCTCAATGGGGATTAATAATAATGATATTATTATTTATAATCCTTCTTATACGATTTTAAATAAAGAAGAGGGCCTTGAGACGCTCGAAGGATATGAAATAAGTTATAAAACAGACTTTAATTGCCCTAATGTCTTAACAGGCAAGTTTACAGGCAGATCTCCAAAAGATAAGTATATTGTTAAAGATGATCTTACCAATGATAAAATCTGGTGGAATACTGAAAAATACCCTAATGACAATAAGCCAATCTCTCAAGATATATGGGCGAAATTAAAAAAAATTACTGAACATCAATTATCAAATAAGAAATTATTTGTGTTAGACATGTTCTGTGGAGCTAATACAAACACAAGACTTAGTATCAGATTTGTCACGGAAGTCGCTTGGCAAGCACACTTTGTTAAGAATATGTTTATTGAACCAAATGAAAGTGAATTAGAAAATTTTCTGCCAAATTTTTATGTTTTAAATTCTTCAAAGGCAACAAATCCCAATTGGCAAGAAGATGGATTAAATTCTGAAAATTTTATAGCTTTCAATCTTACTGAAAAAACTCAAATTATTGGGGGGTCTTGGTATGGAGGAGAAATGAAAAAAGGAATTTTTGCTTTAATGAATTATATCCTCCCTCAAAAAAATATAGCTTCAATGCATTGTTCTGCCAATGCTGACTTAGGAGGTAAAAATAGTGCCATATATTTTGGACTATCGGGAACAGGGAAAACAACATTATCAAATGACCCGGATAGATATTTAGTCGGGGACGATGAACATGGATGGGATGATGAGGGCATCTTTAACTTTGAGGGCGGATGTTACGCCAAAACATCCAGACTAACTAACCAATCAGAACCTATGATTTTTAATGCAATCAAAGAAAATGCGCTCTTAGAAAATGTTAAATTGTTAGAAAATCATAGAGTAGATTTTGATGACACTTCATTGACCGAAAATGGTAGAGTATCATATCCAATTGATCATATTGAAAAGAGAATTAAACTAAAGTCTACTGCGGAACATCCAACAAATATTATTTTTTTATCAGCAGATGCAACAGGAGTCTTGCCTCCTCTTTCTTGCCTAAGTCATGGGCAAGCTATTTACTATTATCTTTCTGGCTATACTTCTAAAGCAATAGGAACGGAGATAGGCTTAACAGAGACACAAGCAACTTTCTCTTCTTGTTTTGGCGCCGCTTTTCTTACTCTTCATCCGATTCAGTATGCAGAAGTTTTTAAAAATAAAATTCTTAAACATAATCCAAAAATTTATTTAATTAATACTGGCTGGAATGGAAAAAAAGAAAGACTTAGCCTGGAAAAAACTAGAAATATTATTAATCAAATTAATATAAATTCGATTAAACATGATGAGTTTTTAACTATTCCCTATTTTAATTTAAAAATTCCAAACTTACTTTTGAAAGATGATTTGAATTTTTATGATCCAAGACTTTCCTTTAATGAAATAAAAGATTGGGATGTAAACGCATTAAAATTAGCTAAAAAATTTGATAATAATTTTCAAAAATTTAAATTTATAGGCTCCACTATAGTTGATAAATACTCATCTTTTGGGCCCAAAATATAAAACTTCACGAGGATTAATTTTGAAATCTATTATTTCATTATAATGATTATTACATATAATAATTTACAATGAAAATATGCTTTAATCTTGTGTTCTTACTTCTGATTTTTATTAATCTTCAAGCTAATCAAAAAAATAAAGAAGATTTTGATATAACAAAAAAAATTATTTCTCAACAGTTAGAGGCTTTTAAAATAAACGATGCACCTAAAGCCTATTCATTTGCTGCCCCTTTTATAAAAATAAGATTTCAAGACCCTGAAAGTTTTATGAGTATGGTTAAAGATAATTATGAACCTATTTCAAATGCAAAAGATTTTTATTTCCTGAAATTTAAAATTAATAATGGAGATATATATCATCAGTTACAAGTTATATCACAATCCAATCAGTCTTATGTGGCTACTTATTCTCTGGTTTTTATAGAAGATGAATGGAAGATTTCTGGATGTGCTTTATCTCTAATGACACAGCAATCAATCTAATTTATTTAATTTAAAATAAATTAAATAGCCAGATAAGATAATAAATAAAGAGCCTATGATTTCTACATACGAAGGTGTGTGCCGGAATATAATAAAACCTATTATTAAACCATAAATTATTTGAGAATAATGAGTAATGCTAGCATAAGAGGCCTCGATATTTTTAAGAGCAAAAACCAGTAATAACATTCCAATACCAATAAGAAAACCACCTGTAATTATTTGAGCTAAATGAACATAATTCATTGGCTGCCATAAATTAATTGAAAGTAAAAAAAATATAATTGCTGAAATAAAAAGATTATAAAATGATAAAGATATAGTAGTTTCTTTTTCTCCAAATAATCTTACGGTTAAATCGAGAACAGCTACTAAGAAAGAGCCTACTATTAATAAAATTATTCCTTCTTTGTTAAATCCTTCTTGAAAACTAAATCCTGAAATTAAAATAACGCCAACCATGGCTGTAATCAGCGATAAAATTTTATAAGTATTAATTTTCTCATTTAAAAAAAGAACACCCATAATAGATAAAAAAACTGGCGCAGATAATAAAATTGGATAAGCAATAGACAAAGGAAGCAAAATTATTCCTTTTAAAATACTGTAGCCAACTGCAGCCATTAATATTCCTCTAATTAAATGAAGAGAATAATTTTTGGATGATATTTCTGAAAAACTTCGCTTATAAATTAAAAATCCAATCACCGGTAAACATCCAGCTGAAGAGCTAATAGTAAAAATAACAGTGAAAGCATAATTAGATGCGCCGATCTTAATAAATGTGTCAGCTATTGAAAATATAAAGTAAGCAATACATCCTATTAAGTAAACCATCGAAGGCTTACTAAAGTTTATATTTAACATTTGAGCTATTCGTATATATGGAATTCTAAATTTATACAATTGTATTAAATTGTTTAAAAATGAAAGATTCTAAATAAAGTTAAAATAAGAAAACAAAAGTAAAAACACTAAATAGACTGATAAGTATAGCTTAATCTAGATTTGCTTTGCTTAAATGTTTTTAGATAAATTTACAAAATTTGACTAAAACAAAATAATTAATATGTTTTAGGTAGCATTCATGCGGGGGCTGATTCGGTATTCACTTTCCTCCTCTAAAAATTCGAGTCAGCCATCTTACGAACTTTTCTCTATATGTAGTATTTTTTTCTTAATAGACATACCCCATGCATACCCTCCTAAACTACCTGACTTCCTTATTACTCTATGACACGGTATAAAAATCATAATTAGATTTTTTCCAACCGCATTTCCAACGGCACGCACAGCTTTTAAATTTTGAACTTTTTCTGCTATTGAAGAATAAGTTGAGACAGATCCATATGGAATTTTAAGAAGTTGTTTCCAAACACTTATTTGAAAAGGAGATCCTAAAATAAAATAAACTGGAAATCTAATTAATTTCTCTTTTTTTTCTAAAAATCGAATTAGATTTTTTTTTATTTTTTTATAATAAATAAGACCTTGTTGGGGATTTAGCTCTAATTGAATTTTTTTTACTCTAGGTTCGTTAGATGGTAAGATACAACATATTCCTTTTTGACATTCTAATATAAAAATATTACCAATATTTGTGTTAATTTTATCAAAGTAAAAACTTTGATCTGGCATTATGAGTTAAAAACTTTTTTTACTTTGTCAAAAAATCCTTCCGTCATTTTAGAATTTTCTTTTCCTAATGATTCATTAAATTTTGAGAGTAATTCTTTTTGTGAGTTTGATAAATTTACAGGAGTTTCCGCATGCACACGGACAATCATATCTCCTCTGGTATCTGTTCTTAGAATACTCATACCCTTACCTTTAACTCTTAGTTTATGTCCGGATTGCATACCTTGAGGGATATTTATACTTACCATTTTTTTTTCAATTGTTGGTACTTCAATACTTCCTCCTAATGCAGCAGTAGTGAAAGGGATTGCAACTTCACAAATAATATTATTTTTATCTCTTTCGAATAGTTTATGCGAATTCACACTAATAAAAACATAAAGGTCTCCGCTACGTCCTCCTAGCTCACCCGCCTCGCCTTCTCCTGTCATACGAATTCTATTACCTGTTTCAATGCCGGCTGGAATTTTTATTTGTAATTTTTTATTTTCTTTTACTCTACCGGTGTTTGCACACTTGCTGCACTTACCTTTAATTTCTTGTCCCGTTCCGCTACATCTACCACATGTTCTCTCCATTGAAAAAAATCCGCTTTGTGTTCGTACCTTTCCATGTCCATCACATGTTGAGCATGACTTATATGAATGTTTTTCTGGACAAGTAGACATCTTTGTTATCGGAGCATCCAAGTTCTTACCATTAAAGGCTTCTTCTAAATCTATGGAAATATCATAACGTAAGTCATCGCCACGCGTTTCTTGAGGTCCGCCCCCACCCATACCAAAAATATCTTCAAATATATCTGAGAAACCCGCACCACCAAAACCCTGCTGTCCCGATCCGCCCATTCCACCTTGTTCAAATGCAGCATGGCCATATTGATCATAAGCTTGTTTTTTTTGAGGGTCTTTTAATACTTCGTAAGCATTGCTGACTTCCTTAAATTTTTTTTCTGCTTCAGGCTTTCCTTGATTTCTGTCTGGATGATACTTCATGGCCATCTTTCGGTAAGCGGCCTTTACTTCTGAATCACTTGCTCCTTTGGATAGTCCTAGTGTGCTATAAAAATCATCTGCCATAATTAATTAAATAAAGAAATTATTAAAACCGATTATTTAGAATCTGCTGTTTTATCTTCATCAACTTCTTCAAAGTCTGCATCAATAACATCATCATCTTTTTTACTATCGTCTCCAGAATCTGTTTCAGTACTATCTGAAGAATCAGCAGGCTGTTCACTTTGCTGATCTTTATACATAGCCTCTCCCATTTTCATTGATGACTGAGTTAAATCCTCAGTTTTTTTCTTAATGTCATCGAGATCGTCTTTTTCTAAAGATTCTTTTAAGTTCTTCAGATCTGTTTCAATTGTTGACTTATCTTCTTCTGAAACTTTATCTCCATAGTCTTTAAGATTTTTTTCTGTTTGAAAAACAAGAGCATCCGCACTATTTTTCACATCAACGCCTTCTCTTTTTTTCTTGTCCTCTTCAGCATTTACTTCAGCATCTTTTACCATTTTTTCAATTTCTTCATCTGATAATCCGCCCGAAGCTTGAATTTTAATTTTCTGCTCTTTACCTGTAGACTTGTCTTTGGCTGATACGCTTACTATTCCATTAGCGTCTATATCAAATGTAACTTCAATTTGAGGAGTGCCTCTTGCTGCAGGAGGTATGCCAACTAAATCAAATTGACCTAAAATTTTATTATCAGCTGCCATTTCACGTTCTCCCTGAAAAACTCTTATGGTAACTGCTGCTTGATTATCTTCAGCCGTTGAAAACACCTGACTTTTTTTTGTTGGCACAGTGGTGTTACGTTCAATTAATTTTGTAAATACACCGCCCAAAGTCTCAATTCCTAGAGATAGAGGTGTGACATCTAACAATAAGACATCTTTTACGTCTCCCTGCAATACACCCGCCTGGATAGCGGCTCCCATTGCTACCACTTCGTCAGGATTAACGCCCTTGCTTGGCTCTTTCTCAAAAAATCCTTTTACGATCTCTGCAACTTTTGGCATTCTTGTCATGCCTCCAACTAAAATTACTTCATCGATATCTGATGCTGATAGCCCAGCATCTTTTAATGCTTTTTTACATGGATCAATAGTAGATTGTAATAAATCATCGACTAGTTCTTCTAGCTTTGCTCTTGTTAATTTTACGTTTAAGTGTTTAGGACCTGTTTGATCTGCTGTAATAAAAGGTAAGTTTACATCAGTTTGAGTTGCACTTGATAATTCAATTTTTGCTTTTTCCGCTGCTTCTTTTAAACGTTGGAGGGCTAGCTTATCATTTTTGAGATCAATGCCTTGATCTTTTTTAAACTCAGCTGCTAAAAAATCTATAATACGTAGGTCAAAATCTTCACCACCTAAGTGAGTATCTCCATTGGTAGACTTAACTTCAAAAACGCCATCTCCAACTTCTAGAATTGAAACATCAAATGTCCCTCCACCTAAATCATAAACTACGATTGTTCCTGATTGCTTTTTATCAAGACCGTATGCTAGGGCTGCTGCTGTCGGCTCGTTAATTATTCTTAATACTTCAAGACCAGCAATTTTTCCAGCATCTTTAGTTGCCTGTCTTTGTGCATCATTAAAATATGCCGGAACTGTAATTACTGCTTGTGTAATTGTTTCTCCTGTATAAGCCTCTGCTGTTTCTTTCATTTTTTGCAATATGAAAGCAGAAACCTGGCTTGGACTATATTTTTCTCCACGGGCTTCTACCCAGGCATCATCGTTGTTTCCTTTAATAATTTTAAATGGTGATAATTTGACGTCTCGTTGTACGATGTCGTCATTAAAATTTCTACCGATTAGTCTCTTAACAGCATAAAGAGTATTTTCTGGATTTGTTACTCCTTGTCTTTTTGCAGATTGACCAATTAACTTTTCTGTTTCTGTAAACGCTACAATTGAAGGTGTTGTTCTTCCGCCTTCAGAATTTTCAATAACTTTTGGGTTTTTTCCGTCCATAATAGCAACACAAGAGTTTGTTGTTCCTAAATCTATTCCAATTACTTTTGCCATTTTATCTAAGTCCTTTTATTAATTACTTTATTATCTTCATATGGGTTGTTTTACGCTCTATTCAAGTGATTTTTGATAATTTTCTTTTAATAGAGCGATTTTATGACTGATTTTTATCAGTTTCTTCATTTTTTTCAATTTTTTTCTTTGAAACTCCAACCATAGCAGGTCTAAGCAAACGATCATGAAGCATATAACCCGGGATTAACTCTTGGACAACTGTCCCTGGCTCACAATCATCTCTTTCAATTTCAACCATTGCCTGATGAAAATTATGATCAAATTTCTGATCTATGGATTCAATTTTTTTAATTTCAAATCGATCTAATACACTAATTATAGACTGATGAATTAATTCTAAACCTTCGATTACAGGTTTAATTTTTTCATCTGACTTTATTTCATCAAGAATACTTGCGTTAGCTCTTTCAATATTATCTCTGATTGAAATGACCTCTTTTGCAAAATTTGTAATACCGTATTTAAGAGCGTCTGACTGATCTTTTTCTGACCTTTTACGATAATTTTCTAATTCGGCTACAGATCTCAGTCTTTGATCTTTTAATTCTTCAATATCAACTTTTAATTTTTCAATGATCTCTTCATTTGAAAGTTTCGGTTCTTCTTTTGGCAAGTCTTCGCCTTCCATTTTTTCCTCTTCAATATTTTTATCTTCTAGTCCTTTATCTAAATTTATTTTATTAATCTCTTCTTCCATTTGACGCTCCTATTTTTTTGAAATTACTTCTGACATATAACTAATAATTGGAATAATTTTCTGATAATCAATTCTCTTAGGCCCAATAATGCCAACGGCTCCCGTAACTCCTTGTTTTGTTGTATAATTAGATAATATCATTGACATGTTACTTTGTTTAAAAAGATTTGTATTGCTTCCAATAAATATTTGTACTCCGGTTGACTTTTTCAAGGCTTGAATAAGTTTTTTTGCAATTTTTCCTGTTTCAATATCATTTAAAAGCTCATTAAGGTTATCTATATCAACTTCTTGATTATTTTGCATTAAATTCCCTATACCTCTAATAAAAAAAGATCCTCCGTCTTGCACACCCTCTATCTCAAGTCCTTTTGATATTAAATATTTTGATTTGGAATCTATGCTAGTTTTAGTATCTTTTAAGAAAAAGGAAACTTTTTTTTCAAGTTCTGTAGGTGAAAAACTTCCTTTAAATTTTAATAAAAAATTTGATACTAAATTTAAATCCTTGTCTTCAATATTACTGTCTAACTCTACGAGCCTATTTGCAATTGCACCATCATCGTATTGAATAATAAAAATCAGTTTCTTTAAATCAATTTTATAAAAATCAATTTTTGTTATTTTTGTTATTTTTTCTTCATTCACCACTAGGCTTGTTTGTTTAGAGAGAAAATTTAATACCTCTGTAATTTTTTTTTGCTCATGGTGATACTCGTCTTGACTAGAACTCTCATCAATAATTTTTCTTTCTTTTTCATTAATTTGACCCAGTTCTAATAAGGCGCTCGTATAGAACTGCAATCCAAAATCCGATGGTGTGCTTCCTGCAGAATGATGATCACGGCTTATAAGTCCATGAAAATTTATTTCAGAAAGTACATTTCGTATTGTTGCGCTTGATAGATTAAGTTTCATGTTGTCTCTAATGGACTTAGATCCCATTGGGTTACCATTTTTTAAGTAATCTTCGACTAGAAACTTAAATACTAGCCTTGCCCTGTCGCTGATATCTAAAATTTTTTTATTCATTGTTTTGCTTTAATCTTATAAGTTATTGAAAATGACTGGATATACAAGAATTGAACGAACCTTAGATCAGATTAGAAAACTAGAAATAGACACCAATATACAACCTAATAATCCAAATTCCTGCTTGGTTAAATTAGGTAATACTCATGTGTTATGCTCAGCAGTAATAGAGGATAAAGTTCCGGGCTTTTTAAGAAATTCTGGAAAGGGTTGGCTGACTGCAGAATACGGAATGCTTCCTTCTTCTACCAATGAAAGGGTAGATAGAGAAGCGGCCAGAGGCAAACAATCAGGAAGAACACAAGAAATACAGAGATTAATTGGAAGAAGTTTGCGTTGTGCGGTCAACCTTGATGTATTGGGAGAAAAAACTATTAAAATTGACTGTGATGTTATTAGTGCAGATGGTGGTACTAGAACGGCTTCTATCATTGGTGGCTATGTAAGTCTTGCTAGAACGGTTAATGCTTATAAAAAAAAATATAATATCAGCAATCAAATAATTGTTAATCAAATAGGTGCTATATCTATTGGCGTAGTCAAAGGAACTGTTTGTATTGATTTAGATTACCCTGAAGACTCCTCAGCTGAAGTTGATTGTAATGTTGTGATGTCTGGTGACGGTCAATTTATTGAATTTCAATCTACTGGCGAAGAGGCAAAATTCACCAAACAAACAATATTAGATTTTATAGACTTAGTAGAAAAAGCGATGCCAGAAATTCATAAGATTCAAGATTCAGCAATTTCAATTGCATAAGGAAAAAATTTTACTTGGAACGAGCAATCAAGGAAAAGTTACAGAATTTTTATTTTACTTAGAATTTTTTAAAATTTTTCAAGATTTCGAAATAATTACCCTGAATTCTTATCCTAATGTGGGAGAGCCTGAGGAAAATGAAACAACTTTTGATGGTAATGCCTCCAGCAAATCATCATTCTTTTATAATGAAAGCAATCTAACTTGTTTAAGCGATGATAGTGGTTTCATTATCAGTGGAAGTGATAATTTTCCTGGCGTCAAAACGGCCAGACTTGCGAAAGAAAAAGGTGGAATTTCAGGGGCTATAAAAAGCATATTTAATGATTTTAAAGAATTAAAAGAAATTCCAATAATATTTTACTGTTCATTAAGCCTTAAGAGTAAAAATAAAACATTAGGTGTATCTGGAAGCATTAAAGGCATTCTTATTAGTGAAGCTCGTGGAGAAAATGGTTTTGGATATGACCCATACTTTATACCAGAAAACCATCAGGAAACATTTGCTGAAATGGGATCTAAAGAAAAAATGCTTGCATCGCATAGGTATAGGGCTTTTAAAAATTTATCATTAAGACTTACTTAAAAATAATTGGGTAATTAATGGCGGAATCCTTGACTTCAAGATAGCCTAACTCATCAGTTAAAACTATATCAGTAAAATTATTTGTTTGTATGATTTCATGCGCTATTGCAATTGCCATATTTATTGATGCACGATAAAAAAATTCTCTGTGAGGAATGTTTTGTAAGGACAGATCAATATTTGAAAGATTTGCTCTTTGGACTTGATTATAAAAACTAGAAATAGAATTTCTTTGCTCAACAAAATTATCAATCAAATAGGTTTTATTATATTGATAAACCAAGTTTTGTGATACTAGGTTCGTTAAAACATTTTTATAAGAAACACTGTCATCAATTAAAATAATATTATCATACTGAACTAAACTTCCTAAGTCTTGGATTGCGAAATTAATATCAATTGAATTTTCAGAATAAGGAGATGACTTGATGTACTTTCCTTTATAAAATTCTTTTAAATAGTTTGTAAGCCTCACTCCATAATAATTTTGTTTATACAAAACTGCAATAGTCGTTGACTCTGATAAAATATTTTCAAGCTTATCTATATGAAAAAAAGGACTCATGCCAAGAAAAATAATTTGATCCTTTGAAAATTGATTTTTAAGACTTAAGTCATTTGTAAGACTTAAAATTAAGTTGTTTTTTCCTAAATGTTTTTTTAATAAAATTAAGTCTTCAGAAGTTGTTGGGCCTATAATAACAGTATTATTAATTTTTTCTAAAGGCAGTTCTTCCGTCGAATAATAAAAATTAATCTCTCTGTCTATTTCTCCCACTAAATCAGAGCTTGTAAATTCATCATAAAATATTTTTTTTGATTTAGGGCTTTCGTCTAAAAGGATAATGACCCTATCGAGGTCTTTAATTCGTAACTTTTCTTTGGTTACAACATATTGATCCCCAATGGTTTTTTGGCTTTTTATTATTGTTTGTTGAACCGTGGGCGAACAAGAATAAAATAAAAATAATGTGCAAATTATAAATAATTTCATTAGTCTAATCTCTAATGAAATTTGGTTTATATTTGGTAGCGACACCCATAGGTAATTTAGAAGATATCACATTAAGAGCTATTAGTGTTTTAAAAAATTCTGATATCATTCTTTGTGAAAACACCAGACATAGTCTTAATTTACTAAGACATTTTAATATTAATGCCCCAATTATTGAAAAGTATACGGACCATGATTTTGAAAAAAAACACAAACACATAGAAAAACTTATTAATTCAGGAAAAATAATCTCTCTAATCTCAGATGCAGGATCTCCTATAGTTTCCGATCCTGGCTCAAGTCTCATTCATTATTTATTTAAAAAAAACTGTCATATTGAAAGCATTCCTGGGGCAAGTTCAATTATTGCGGCGATCCAACTAAGTGGTTTTTTTAATTCATATCCTTTAGTATTTTTTGGTTTTTTGCCAAAAAAAATTGAACAAAAGAAAAAATATTTTCTTAATATAAAAAAATCTAATGTGGTTTTTTTTTCAACTGCCCCTCAATTAAATAAAGACTTAGAGGTGATATTCGAGCTAGACCCTAATTCTAAAGTTACTATTTTAAACGAATTAACCAAAAAATTTGAAAAAAGAATTAGTCTAAATTTTACTGAATATAATCAAATGAAGCCAATTGTACTTAAGGGTGAATTTGTAGTATGCGCGGAATATCATGGAGTGGTTGAGCATACTGAAATCAACGATAATCAAATTCTGGGAGATTTAAAGAAATATGGTAAAAAAAAGATATATGAAATATATAGAACTAAATATAATATAAAGAGAAATGAACTTTATAAAAAAATTCTCTCTATTAAAGAGATTTAATATCATAATTTTACTAGCGTTACCCCTCATCTATGGGTGTTCAGGGTCGCAATTAATAACTAGTAGCGCTGGAGCTGTAGTTGCAACTTCTGAAGATGAAAAATCACTTGGCGATGCTTTTGATGACGTAGCAATTGGATTAGGAATCAAGGATAGGATTTTCATGTACGAGGCCATCCTTTTAACAAAAATTAATGTTGATGTTGAGAGCGGAAAAGTTTTATTAACAGGCATTATAGCAGACCAAAATCAAAGAGTAGAAGTTGTTCGCCTGACCTGGAAACAAGCAGGAGTAAAAGAGGTTATTAATGAAATTGAAATTGAAGAAAATTTTAATATTAAGTCCTATGCTGAAGATAAAATTATTCAAGTTCAACTAATTAGTAAAGTTCTTGCTGATAATAATATTAAAAAATTAAAATATAATTTTGAAGTTCAAAATAAAGTTATATTTATATTAGGCGTTACTTCTAATGAGGAAGAGCTCGAAAGAGTTTTTGAACACGCCCGTAGTATTAAGGGAGTAAAAGATATTATCAGTTATGTTGATATTATTTTAACTGGCGATGCTAATAGTTGAGGAGCATATTTTTATTAATATTATTTTTTTCATTTAATTCTTTTGCCGGAAAGTATGAAAGTGATCTTAAAAAATTATCTAAACTAAACTCATTTATTGATAATAGTGGTAGTGCCTATCAAATCGATCAGATAATTAATCCTGAAGATACAATTTTAATTTTATACAGTCACGGTAGTGAGGGAGATAATAAATCAGATAAGTGCATGAAGTCATGGACTAAAGTCCCGCCCGTATTGACGCAACTTCATAATACTAAAATTAATAATTTGGAGATTAAAATTTATATGCTTTGTTCTGGTGTTAGAGGCTGGTCTCAGGCTGAGCAAGATAAGATGGCTAATGATTTTGATAAAATTGGAAAACTGTCCTTAAAGTTTAAAGACAAGGATGGTTTACTATTGATAGACAAACAAAAGCAGATATTAAGACAAAAAGTTATTTTAGAAAAAATAAAAGAATTTGAAAGCCTAGGTTTTAAAAATATTGTATTAGCCGGGCATTCAGCCGGTGGTTGGGCGTCTATGGCTTTATATTCTTATTATCCAGAAATAGTAAAAGGAGCAATAGCATTCAATCCTGCCTTCGCTGGAAAGCTTGTAACTAATAAGGATGAATTTTGGTCTGCTATAAGAAAGCGAGAAATTGCAAAAATGAAGCTGTCAGATAGCTCAAATATTATTGTGTATAGCCACGATAGAGACGAATTTGAAAACCCAAGCACTCTTACTTTTCTTTCCAAATTAGATAATATTGGGTTTATCGATCTAAGCTCATCATTATGTAAGGGCAAGATAATGACTGGTGGAGATCATGGAATACCTTTAAATAAATGCTTTGCTGTTCAAGAAAAAAAAAATGAAAATATTTTCAATTATCTTAGAGAAGTATTTTAATTAATCGTTTGATAAAATGTGCACGTGGAAGTGGAAAACTTCTTGCCCGCCAGCCTCACCTTTATGAGCTTTTAACTGAAAACCCTTCTTTTCTATTTGTAATTTTTCAATTGTTTCATTTACACTATTCCAAAAACCAACAACTTCCTCTTTGGAAGCGTTTTTATTAAAGTCGTATATATCAATATAAGGTCCTTTTGGTATTACCAATACATGCACTTTTGCTTTAGGAGAGATATCATTAAATGAAATCGCATGATTGGTTTCTAAAATTTTTTCGCACGGAATTTCATCTCTCAGAATTTTAGCAAAAATATTTTGTTCATCATAAATCATTAAATTCTGACTGGAACTCCTTCTTTTTCTAGATACTTTTTAACTTGTTGGATAGAAAATTTAGAAGTATGAAAAACACTAGCCGCAAGAAGACCTGTGGCTTTTGTTTGATAACCCTCTTTAAAGTGCTTTAGTTCTCCGACTCCTCCGCTTGCAATTACTGGAATGCTAACTTCTTTATTAATTGCCCTTAGCATTTCTTGATCATATCCGGTTTGTATTCCGTCTGTATCCATTGATGTTACCAATAACTCTCCGGCTCCTAATTTTTGAACAATTTTTGCCCAAGAAACAACATTTTTATTAGTTTTTTCTCTTCCTCCTTTAATTGTAACTAACATTTGCTTTCCAAATCTTTTGCCGTCAATAGCAACAACTATACACTGAGACCCATGTTTAATTGACGCTACTTTGATTAAGTTTGGTTTTAAAACTGCGGTTGTATTTATTGATACCTTGTCTGCGCCCGCATTTAAGAGCGTCGTAATATCTTTTATATCTGATATTCCTCCACCGACTGTAAGAGGAATATCAATTACTTTTGCGATAGCCTCCACTGTTTTTAAAAAAGTTTTTCTTTTTTCGTGTGAGGCAGTTATGTCCAGCATACAGAGTTCATCTGCCCCAGTGTCAGAGTATTTTTTAGCAAGCGTTACCGGGTCACCTAAAGTTCTTATATTTTTAAAATTAATGCCTTTGACAACTTTATTTTTTATAATATCTAAACAGGGAATAATTCTAACTTTCAACACTTTTTTTGATACTCCGAGAGGTCTTTTAAGTTTATATGATTTTCATATATTGCTTTACCGACAACAACTCCCCCATAATTATTATTATTGGCTTGCTTAATATCTTCCATATTTTTTACGCCTCCTCCGATTGTAACCGGCTTAACAGATAGGGCTTTTATTTTTTTAAATGTTTCAAAATTAAGACCCGATAACATCCCGTCCTTTGAAATATCAGTTACAAAATATGAATGAATATTTTTTAAATTATAGATATTTGTGACTTCTTCTAAAGACTTAGAATTTGTTTGTTTCCAACCATGACTAGCCAGCAATCCATCATTTAAGTCTAATGCTATAGATATCTTATAAGTTTCTTCTTCGTTGAATTTTTCTATAAAAGCAGGTTCTCTAATTGCAAGCGTCCCTATTACAAGTCTATCAAATCCATCGGTAATTTTTTGTTTAATTGATTTTTCATCTCTTATTCCGCCCGCTACTTGTAAATGTAGATCAATTTTTTTTCTTATTTCTTTGATAACTTCATAATTACTTCCTCTACTAAGAGTTGAATCGATATCTACTAAATGAATATTTTCAAATCCTTCTTTTTTATATTCTTTAGCCATTTCGATAGGGCTTGAAGCATAAATAGATTTATTGTCTATCAGTCCTTTTGTTAGTCTAATGCACTTCCCTTCACTAATGTCTATGGCTGGGAATATTTTCATGCTTTAAAAATAAAATTCTTGATAATATTTATGCCCGCTAAATGGCTCTTTTCTGGATGAAATTGAACTCCATAGATATTGTCTTTATTCACTATAGAGGGAAAATTATGATAATATTTTGTTGTAGCGGTAATGTATTTTTTTTCAACACTCTTAAAATAAAAACTATGAACAAAATAAACATCTTTTTGATCTAACGCATTATCAAAAACTTTATTTGGTTTTTTAATATGAATATTATTCCAGCCCATATGAGGAATGATAAGATCTTTCTTTTTGAATTTAACAATATCTCCACCGATAATATCTAAGCCCTTTATTTTTTTATTTTCATGACCATAAGTCGCAAGTATTTGCATTCCGACACATATACCGAGATAGGGAATAGAAAATTCTGAGATTAGCCTTAATAATTCTTTGTATAGGTTTTTTTTATGTAAATTATTAATTAGAGTAGCAAAAGCGCCTTGTCCTGGTAAAATTATTTTATTAACATCTTTAAAATCTTTTTTGGACTTAATAATTTTTAAAGTGAAGGGTTTATTTTTTACAGTTTTTAAAATTGCTTTTTTGATCGAGCCAATATTGCCTGATCCACTATCGATTAAGCCAATGACTATTTTTTTCAAAGCGCTCCCTTGGAGCTTGGAATAGTTTTTTTTCTTGGGTCAATATCTATAGCTTCTCTTAGGGCAAGAGCAAAAGACTTAAAGCAACTTTCGATAATATGGTGGTTATTATCTCCATAAAGATTTTCTATATGACAATTCATTTTTGACTCATTAACTAATGACTTAAAAAATTCTGGAAATAGTTCAGTGTCGATTCCTCCGACTTGTTCTAATGTTGTATTTGCCTTCCAAATAAAAAAAGGCCTGTTGCATAAATCCATAACTGTTCTGGTACAAGTCTCATCAAAGGCAACATAGGAATTAGCAAATCTTTTAATGCCCATCTTGTCTCCAAGTGCCTCTCTAATTCCTTGTCCAAAGGCAAGACCCACATCCTCTATAGTATGATGAAAATCTACAGCTATATCACCTCTACATTTTACAGACAGATCTATGAGACTGTGTGTTGATATCTGATCAAGCATGTGATCAAAAAAAGGTATCCTTGTATCAATTTTTCCTTTTCCAGAACCATCGAGGTTGATGGTTAAGGAAATTTCTGTTTCTTTTGTTTTTCTATCTATTGAAATTTTGCGCATAATTTGTAATTAAGTATTTAATAACTATATTTATAAGATTAATGGAAAAAAACAAAATAATAATAAGAGCTACAACGGTAGTTTGTGTCAGAGATGATAAATCTGTTGTAATAGCTTCAGACGGACAGGTAACGCTTGGTACGTCTATAATTAAGTCTAATGCTAATAAAATTAGGACTTTTAATGAAGATAAAATTATCGTTGGATTTGCAGGATCAACGGCCGATGCCTTTACATTATTCGAGCGATTAGAGAAAAAGTGTGAGGAATTTTCATATAATTTAAAGAGATCTTGCGTTGAATTGGCAAAAGATTGGCGCACGGACAAATATTTGAGAAGGCTTGAATCGATGATTATAGCAGCGGACAAAGATGAAACTTTCTTAATAAGCGGTACGGGCGACGTACTCGAGCCACAAGAAGGTGTTGTGGCAATTGGATCAGGTGGAAATTTTGCCCTTAGTGCGGCAAGAGCGTTAAAAAGAAATAGCAATCTTACTGCTAAGGAAATTGCAACTGAGTCTCTTAAGATTGCAGCTGAACTTTGTATTTATACAAACGAAACATTAAATATTGCTGAGATTAAAATTTAATGGATGACCAAAAACTCACTCCCCAGGTTATTAAAGAAGAACTAGACAGATATGTGGTTGGCCAAGACAACGCAAAGAAAGCAGTTGCTATAGCGCTAAGAAACAGATGGAGAAGATTAAATATTAAAGACAAGCTTTTAAAAGAAGACATAATACCAAAAAATATTTTAATGTTGGGTCCTACTGGATGTGGCAAGACTGAAATTGCAAGAAAACTTGCGAAGTTAACACAATCGCCCTTTATAAAAGTAGAGGCGACAAAATTTACTGAAGTTGGATATGTTGGCAGAGATGTAGAGCAAATTATTAGAGACCTTGTTGAGGTTGCCATTAATTTGGAGAAAAAAATTATTAAAGAAAAATACATTAGCGTAGCCTATGAAAATGCTGAAGAAATTATTTTAAATTCTTTGTTGGGAGAAAATCCAACAAATGAAACCAAAGAAAAATTTAGGGCGATGCTTCGAAATAATGAATTAAACGATAAAGAAGTAGAAATAGCTATAGACCAAAAAAATAATCCTTTTCAATCAATGGAAATACCGGGCATGCCAGGAGCTCAATTAGGGATGATGAATATAAATGATATTTTTGGTAAGGGTCTTAAAAATAAACAGAAAACAAAAATAAAAGTTGGTGATGCCTACGATCCTATTATACAGGAAGAAATAGAAAAGATTGCAGAAAAACAAAACGTTGTTCAGCTAGCAATTAAAAAAGTTCAAGAGAGCGGAATAGTTTTTATAGATGAAATAGATAAAATCGCCACAAGTAATGAACGAAGAGGGGGAGATGTGTCAAGAGAAGGCGTTCAAAGAGATCTTTTACCGCTAATTGAAGGCACAACCGTTTCAACAAAATATGGATCTATTGAAACTAATCATATTCTATTTATTGCTTCAGGCGCTTTTCATCAATCAAAACCAAGCGACTTACTGCCTGAACTTCAAGGAAGACTTCCGGTGAGAGTAAGGCTAAATGGGCTGACAATGGCTGATTTAATTAAAATTTTGAAAGAAACAGACAACAGTTTAATTAAACAATATAAAGCTCTTTTTAAAACTGAAAACATCAATTTAACTTTTGAAGATAAGGCTATTGAAAGAATAGCTGAGCTTACAGAAAAAATTAATCAAGAAGTAGAAAATATAGGGGCAAGAAGACTACAAACAATGTTTGAAAAAATATTAGAAGATGTAAGCTTCAAAGCAAATTTAAGCGAATTAGAAGAAGTAGTTATTACACCTGCGTGGGTAGATAAATCATTAGGTAATGAAATAATAGAAAAAGACGATCAGAAATTTATTTTATAGATCTAAGTTTAATATAAAAAGCACCCAGACCTCCATGTTGGATTTTACACGGATGATAACTATGAATAAAATTTTGAATAGGCTCCTCATGAATCCATTGGGTAAAAGCGCTACGAATTTTTCCAGAAAAGAACTCCTCTTGATTGGGTTTATTTCCTAATCCAGTTATAATAATGTGGAGAATATTTTTCTGACTAGCATTATCTTCACAGTAACTAAGAACTGCTTTTTTTGCACTTTCCAAAGTTTGTCCATGTAAATCTAATTTAGAAAAGTTATTTTTTTTAAATAATTTATGAAGCTCCTTATCGTTTAGAACATTCTTAGAGAATGTTTTGGATATTTGTGGTTTTAAACTTTGTTCTGTAAATATTGTTTTTTGAAGCAGTTCTTCATAATTATCCTTTAAATTAGTTACCTCTTTTTTTTCTTCACCTAAATTTATAGAGATTTTATGAACTAGTTCTTTTTGATTTTTATGAATCTTAGTTTTGTTATCTTTAAATGTGATTTTGATTTTATGAGACAACTTTTATCGAGAATAATTTCCAATTTGGGTCAGTTGCATTTTTTTCTTTTTCAAATCCCCATTCTTCAGAAACAGTAATAAGTTCATTTGCCTTTAGGTCGTAATGCTCAGATTCAAATCCAACCATATAGACCATCCTAGAGTCTGCGTCACTGGAAGAAATGATTTTTGAGGTTTTTATATTCGAATATTTAATATGGGCCGGGGATTTGTTTTCATTTAAAATTTTGTAAGCATCTTCAGTTAAAAGCTCATGGACTTTTATAGTATTATTTGACTGATAGGCCTCAACGATCATAGAAAATGCTTGGTTTGCACCTTCTAAAAATTCATCTTTCGGTTCAGAGGTTGTGGTTTTGGTGGTTGTTTTGGGCTTTAAAACGTTCGATTTTGCTGTTTTTAAGTTAATAATCTTGCCTTTTTCTGATCCCAGTATCTTTTTAAGTCTCATAATCAAAAAAATAGCAACAAGTGCAAAAAGGATTATATCTAAAAACTCACTATTCATTAATTATGTTCTCTGCGTTTCTATCTTTTTTATAAACTCTTTATGTTCATCTGTCTCTTCTTTTGTTAACTGAATAGCGCCTTCGAAGGGTTCTATATTTTTTAATACTTTTTTATTATCATTATCTGTTAAATTAAATCCCATTTGTGTATGCCCTCTTAATTCTAAATAAACATCAGTTAAAATTTTAGCATCCTTTAAGGCGCCGTGATGGTCTCTATTTACCATAGAGTTTATTTTTAGCTTTTTAACTAAACTGTCTAAATTGATTTGTTGGCCTGGAAAAGCATCTCTAGCAATAACTATTGTGTCCACCACCCTATCTTGTGAAATTTGATCAAGCCTCTCTTCAGATAATTCATTATTGATAAAGCCCATGTCAAACTTGGCATTATGTGCAACTATTATATCGTCTTTAATAAACTCTAAAAAACTTTCTGCAATCTCAGAAAAAGGAGGATAAGGATTTAAAAACTCATTTGTAATTCCGTGAATTTTTATATTTTCCTCAGTAAGTTTTTTATTTGGGTTGACATACTGGTGATAAGATAGCCCTAGCTCTTTATCAATAAGTTCAAAACATCCTATTTCTATAATTTTATGGCCACTATTGTAGTCTAAACCTGTTGTTTCTATATCAAGGATAATTTCTCTCATAAAATTTTCTCACAGCGGTGGAGGCTATCAAGAAAATCCATAGAAGATCCATTATTAAATATTGTTATATGGCTATAATTTTCTTTCGGACCATCTGCGCTTTGATATGCATTCATTGTTTTAAAATATTTCTCTGTCATTCCTTTTTTTAAAATTCGTCTAAGCCTGACATGATAATTAGCTTTTATAAAGATAATTATATCATAATCTTTTTCTAATTTTTCCTCAAATAATAATGGTATTTCAAAAAAAATATTTTTTTTAGAGAAAAAAGTAGGTTTTTTTCTTACTCTCAACCTATGCATTAAAGGATATATATTTTTTTTCAATTTATTGTTAAAAGCCGGATCTTGGATTTTTTTTATAATTTCTTTTTTATAATCGCTGTCTTTGATTTCTAAAATTTTTAAAAGATTTTCTCTCCGCTCACGATCATTATAAATTTCTTTAATAATCTCATCTGATGATATCGTAAAGTTTCCAAGTTTTTTGAAGTGCTTAAGAGCGGTTGATTTTCCAGAACCTATTTTTCCTGTAATTGCTATTTTAGTCATTTTTTTAATTTCCTTATTAGCTTATTTTCAAGGTTTTTAGTAATCTCAACATCGCTTTCAAACCAACGGTCAAAGCTTGGTTTTGCTTGTTCTAAAAGCATATTAAGACCCCCTATATGGGGTGTCTGGGCGTCTTTAGCGACCTTTAAAAACTTCGTAGAAAGTGGATTATAGATTATATCAATGGCATAAGAAGCGAGCGGTATAAGTTTATAAATTTCCTTATCTAATAGTTTCTTATTTTTCATTCCCGCATCAGACGCATTAATAATTAAGTCATATTTTTTTTCTTTTACTTTATTTGTTTCGGTGTAAAAGTTTTCAAATTTCATTATTTCAGATAGTGATCTTTTTTTATTTTTCGTTCTGGCTAATATGTCTATATGTTCTATCTTTTGGTCATTGAGGAATTTCAAAACTGATCTTGCCGCTCCGCCCGCTCCAATTAGTAGAGTGCTTTGAATTTTTTTATTAATTACTTTTTTATAAGTTTTAGCAAATCCTATGTAGTCAGTGTTATCTCCATAGATTAAATTGTTTTTTTTGTATATCAAATTTAATGAACCGATCGAACTAGCTTGTTTACTTATGTTATTGCATATATGAAAAAAATTTTCTTTGTAAGGAACTGTAATGTTAAAACCTAAAAAATTTTTATCTTTTTTAAACTCATCATAAAATGATTGCAGTTCACTTTCTTTAATTTCAAAGCAAATATATTCCGCGTTAATATTATTTTTCTTTATCCAATCATTGTGAATGATCGGAGATAGACTATGTGATAGTTTTTTAGCGACAATTCCTATTCTTTTTTTCATTCTAATTTTTCATTGCTCTATATAAAGGAATTAAAGGAATGCCCAATATAGCATAATAACTTCCTTCAATTTTTTCTATCACTCTTTTTCCCTCTGACTCAATATTATAACACCCAACGGAATTTACTATTTTATTAAAATAGGCGTCTATATATTTTTCCAACTCTATTTTAGAGTTCTTCTTAAATGTTATGAGTGCTTTTTCAGTTGTATTCCATATTGTTTTTTTGTTTTTCATTATAATACACGCAGTATAAAGGGTGTGTGTTTTACCGTTAAGTTCTAACAAAACATTCATACATTCTTTTTTTGTAGCCGCTTTAAATATGGTTTTGCCCCTGATGTGTACTGTAGTATCAAAACATATAATTTTTCTATTTTTATGTAATTCACATAAATGGAGACTTTTTGCCTTGGCTAAAAATAATGCCTGTTTAGACTGAATAATTTTTTTTCCTTGTAGTATTTTCTTTTCGTCAATATTTGGCGATATGTATTCAAGATTAAGTCCGGCATATTGAAATAATTTTCTTCTGGTCTCACTTTGGGTTCCTATTAACAAAGTATTCATATGTTGTTGATTAAATTGCATAATAATCCATTTTGGCCCCTATTCTTCCAGCTGTCTGTATAACTTTATTCTTATCAACATATTAACACCTTGTGTATTAAATTAAAAAAATCCCTTAAAATAACAGTATTAATTCGTTTTTTATGTTAATCCCCATAATTAGACGTACTACTACATACCCTCTTTTTTTTTAAAAAATATCTATATTTATCCTTTTTAATATATATATTAACTTAACTAAATAAGACCCTTGAACTCTTTTAACCAAACCCCATGCATTTAAACGAATTAAAAGTAAAAAAACCCCAGGAATTATTAGATTATGCTAATAGCATTGGTGTAGAAAATACAGCAGGTCAAAGAAAGCAAGAAATTTTTTTTTCTATTTTAAAGAAATTAGGAGAAAAAAATGAAGAAATAATTGGTGATGGTGTTCTTGAGACTATGCAAGATGGCTTTGGTTTCTTAAGATCTGCAGACTCAAATTATTTACCAGGTCCAGATGATATCTATGTTAACCCAAATCAAATAAAAAAATATGGTTTAAGAAAAGGCGATACTTTGGAAGGACCTTTAAGACCTCCCAAAGAAGGTGAAAGATATTTTGCGTTAGTAGAAACTAATAAAATTAATTTTGTGGGAGTAAAAGATTATAATAAGTTTAAAGCAAATTTTGGGGATTTAACTCCTTTATATCCAAATAGAAAATTTAGTCTTGAAACAGATAAGCCTGATAAAGACCTCACATCAAGAATTATTGATATAGTAGCACCAGTAGGAGCAGGTCAGAGATCTATTATTGTTGCACCACCACGCTCTGGTAAAACTGTTATTCTTCAAAAAATTGCAAAATCTATAACTGATAATTATCCTGATGTTTATCTAATTGTTTTATTGATTGATGAAAGACCAGAAGAAGTAACTGATATGCAACGCTCAGTTAAAGGTGAAGTTATAAGCTCTACTTTTGATGAACCTGCATCTCGTCACGTTCAAGTTGCAGAAATGGTTATAGAAAAAGCAAAAAGATTAGCAGAAAATAAATTAGATGTAGTTATTTTGTTAGATTCATTAACTAGATTAGGAAGAGCTTACAATACAGTTGTTCCTTCGAGTGGAAAAGTATTAACGGGAGGAGTGGATGCAAATGCGCTTCAAAGACCAAAAAGATTTTTTGGTGCAGCAAGAAATATTGAGGAAGGGGGCTCTTTAACAATTATTGCAACAGCATTAGTCGAAACAGGTAGTAGAATGGACGAAGTCATCTTTGAAGAGTTTAAAGGAACAGGTAATTCTGAAATTGTTCTAGATAGAAAACTCTCGGATAAGAGAACTTATCCCGCTATCGATGTTCAAAAATCAGGAACTAGAAAAGAAGATTTATTATTAGATCAGGGTGATTTACAAAAGGTATTTATATTAAGAAAAATTCTTTCATCTATGGGAACTGTTGATGCAATGGAGTTTTTGCTTGATAAAATGAGAGACTGTAAAACGAACCAAGAGTTTTTCTCAAGTATGAATAAAAGTTAATTATTTATTAAAGATTTTTTTATTTTTTCACTCTCAGTCTTAAGCTGACCACAGGCCCCCAATATATCCTCTCCTTTAGATTTTCTTAAAGTAACAATATTACCCGATTGTTTTATCAAATTAAAAAATTTATCGACTGTTTCTTTATTTGATGGCTCATAATTAACTCCTGGCCATGCATTAAATTCAATAAGATTCAATTTACAAGGAAATTTACCCATTAATTTAATAAGGTTCTTTGCGCAGGCCTCAGAGTCATTAATATTTTTTAATAAGACATATTCTAGAAAAATTTTTTCATTATTTACTTTTGCATACTCAGAACAACTTTTTATTAAATCTGCTATACTATACTTTTTATTTATAGGCATAATTTTTTCTCTAATATCATCAGTTGGAGCATGTAAAGAAAGCGCAAGACAAGTTTTAATTTCATTTGCAGCTAAATAAATTTGTGGTGAAACTCCCGCAGTAGAAACGGTTATTCTTTTTGGTCCATAATCTAAGCCCTCTTTATTTTTTAAAATTAAAATTGATTTTTTTACATTATCAAAATTATAGAAAGGCTCACCCATTCCCATATACACAATATTACGAATTTTTTTTTCTATCATCCAGTCCTCAAGTTCATCTCTTGCAACTAAAATTTGCTGTATAATTTCATTAGTCTCTAAATTTCTCACCATCATCTGAGTTCCCGTATGACAAAATTTGCAATTTAAAGTGCATCCAACTTGAGACGAAACACAAAGTGTTCCCGTTTTACCAAAGGGGATATAGACAGTCTCAACTAAATTTCCATCCTTTAATTTCAATAACCATTTTATGGTCCCATCAAGAGATTTTTTCTTTTCCTGAATTGTAACTCTATTAAAAGTAATTTTTTCTTTTATGTTTTCTTTAAATTTTTTTGGCAGGTTTTTAAAACTATCAATTTGTGAAACGCCGTTTTTATAAATAAATTTCCAAATTTGATTTGCCCTCATACTAGATCCTTTTTTATCTAAATTTAAATCTAAAGCTAAAAAACTTTTTAATTCATCATATTCAAAATCATAAAAATTATTTTTTTTCATTTTTAATTATTAGTTTGCAAGAACCTTTACTAGTGTTTTTCTAGGTCTATAATATTTTAGCTTTGTATAATTCTGATACTATATATTCTAATTTTACGCCAGTTGTAAAGTCACCTGTGATCGCTTATAGAGTTTCCGGTCCTTTAGTTTTAAAAATTCTTTTAAAATTAACAAAATTTAATTTTAAGAAATATCCCAATAAAGTTTTCTATAGGTTTTTGTTTGATGAAAAGGGCGAAATCATTGATAAATCGAATGTAGTATTTTTTCAAGCGCCCTATTCGTTCACGGGCGAAGATGTTGCAGAAATTTTTATTCACGGTTCACCTGCCTTAGCCAGCCATTTAGAAAAAGCAATTTTGTCTATTAGCCCAGAAAATATAAGAATAGCTAAAAAAGGAGAATTTTCATTTAGAGCTTTAATTAATAATAAAATCACTCTTAAGCAGGGGCAGTCAATTAATAGAATTATTATGTCTGATAATATTCAGGAAATTAATTATAGTAAAAAAGTTTTATTTAATGGGGATAATCAAAGCGCACTTTATGACTTAAAAGAAAAAATCATCTATATTTATTCCAAAATCATTACATCAATCGACTTTACAGAAGATGAAAATTTTGAATTAAAATCAATTAAAAAGGATATAGCTATTTTTTTTAAAGAGATTGATGCGATAATGAAACAAAATAGAACAACAATAGAACAAAACAATATACTAAACATTATGATAGTTGGAGATGTTAATGTTGGAAAATCAACTATTTTTAATAAAATTATCGATATAGATCGATCAATAGTTACAAGCATAAAAGGAACTACTCGAGATATAATCTCTGAAAATATTATTTATGATAGTAAGTTATACAAATTGTTTGACACCGCTGGTTATAGAAAAAAACAAGGCAAAGTTGAGCTAATTGGCTATAAGAAAGCATTAAATTCAAGTAAAAATATTGACCATTTTTTTATAGTTTTTAACGGATCTATTGCTAAATCCAACTTGAAAAGAATAAAAATTGATTTTTCTATCGACAATAACTACTCTCTTATTAGCAATAAAAGTGACCTTTTAAAAAATTCTAAATTTAACAGAGAGTATTTGCAAATTAACCAAAATTTGCCAAGGTCAAAAATTTTACAAATTCTTAAATTTAAAGAAATTCATAAAAAATATATCAAAAACCAGAAAAATATTCTTAAATTAAATGAAAGTGAGTTAATATTCCTGGAACAAATTAATATTAAAAAAGAATTATTACAAAAAGAACAAGACCTACTTATAATTCAGGAAATTATAAGGGGAGTAATAGACGAATTCTCTCAAAATTTCGGTTACATAAACAATGAAGACGTATTGGACAATGTTTTTAGCATTTTTTGTATAGGAAAATAAGTTCCACGTGAAACAATTAACCAATAATATCTAAATAAACGCTCTATTTTTTAATATATTAGATGATTTTTACTATAATTTGATCTATATTGATTTTTATATGCAAAACAAATTAACTAAATTCTTTCATAAAGGAAAATAAGTTCCACGTGAAACATGATTTTGACATAATTGTAGTAGGAGCAGGTCATGCTGGCATAGAAGCGGCTAACATTTGTAATAATTTTGGTCTTAAAACTGCATTAATAAGTAACTCTAAAGAAGATATTGGTCAAATGTCTTGCAATCCAAGTATTGGTGGTGTCGGTAAAACTCATATAGCAAGAGAAGTAGATATTATGGGTGGTCTTATATGTAAGATTGGAGACCTTTCCTCTATACATTATAGGGTACTAAACCTATCTAAAGGCCCAGCAGTTTGGGGAATTAGAGCGCAAATAGATAGATCTCTATATAAAAATAATATGTTCAATTTTATATCAAAATCAAATATTGAAATAATTGAAGACGAGGTAGTAGATATAATTACAAAAAATAGCAAAGCAATTGGTGTAAAAACATTAAATAATAAAGATATTTATTCAAAAGCAACTATTCTTACAACTGGAACTTTTCTGAATGGTAAAATTTACTTTGGAAATGAATCTATGGAAGCGGGGAGAATTAATAATAAATCTTCAAAGAAGCTAGCTTTATTTGTAAAAAAAAATTTTCAAACAATGAGACTAAAAACAGGTACGCCTCCCAGAATATACAAAAAATCAATTGATTATTCTAATCTTAGCCCACAACCATCTGAGAATAATGACATATTTTTATCTTTTTTTACCAAACAAAATAAGAACAAAATGATCGATTGTTATATTACAAAAACAAATAACAAAACACACAAAGTGATAAGAGATAATCTAGATAAATCGGCTATGTACTCCGGAATTATTAAATCACAAGGGGTACGTTACTGTCCTTCAATTGAAGATAAGGTTGTTAAATTTGGTGATCGAAATGGACACAATGTTTTTTTAGAGCCCGAGGGCTATGATTCAGATCTAGTTTATCCAAACGGCATTTCAAATTCATTAGACAAGAAAACTCAGGAAAAATTTTTAAAAACAATACCCGGTTTAGAAAAAAGTGAAATTGCTCAATATGGATATGCTGTTGAATATGATGCGGTAGACCCTAGAAGTTTAAATAAAAATTTCGAAAGTAAAAAAATTGATAATTTCTTCTTAGCAGGACAAATCAATGGAACAACAGGGTATGAAGAGGCTGCTGGTCAGGGAATGTATGCGGGACTTCACGCAGCTATAAAAATAAAAAAAATAAAAACTAAAGAAGAAATTTTTAATAGAGCAAACAGTTATATAGGAGTAATGATTGATGACTTAACAAAACTAGGTGTAACAGAGCCATATAGAATGTTTACGTCTAGGTCAGAACATCGTCTCAAACAGAGAACAGATAATGCTTACGAAAGAATTTTCCCCCAAACTAAAAAATTTAAATTATTAACTGATAAAGATCAAAAAAGTGTAAATGAGACTATGGCATCTGAAAAAAACATTTTGAAAAAAATTAACCAAATTAGATTATCTCCTAACCAATTGGAAAAATTTGGAATTAAATCAAAATTAGATGGAAAAATGAGAACGGGATTTGAAGTGTTAAAGTTAATTAATGACGACACAAATATATTTAAAAAAATTTTTGGAATTAAAATAGATAAAAAGCTATTAACAAAAATTATTTTTGATTCAAGGTATGAGGTATTTTATGAACGCGAAGAAAGATCAAAAGAGTTATTATTAAAAAATCAAAATTTTAAGCTCAAAGGATTATCATATAAGAGCATACCATCTCTTTCTAAGGAGATAATAGAAAAACTAGAAAAATATAAACCAGAAAATTTAGACGATGCCAGTAAAATATCCGGCATGACTCCAAGCGCGTTATTACAACTACTGAGCTACAAAAAAAATAAGGTAAGAAATGTTAGATAATAATAGATTGGAAAAATTTATTATTGATATTACGCCAATTGAAAAAAAAGCAACGATATTAGAAAAAATTAATACATATAAAGAAATGCTGATTGATGAAAATAGCCGAATTAACTTAGTCAGTAAAACTACAATCGACGATATAGACAACAGACATTTTCTAGACTCCGTTCAATTAATGCCTCTGATAATGAATAAAAATAAAACCCTATTAGACGTGGGGACCGGAGCAGGACTTCCCGGAATTATACTTGCTATCGCTGGATGCAAAAAGGTTAATTTAGTTGAGAAACAAAGTAAAAAATGTGATTTTCTTAAAAGAGTAAATAATCAATTAGAACTAGAAATGAATATATTCAACTCGAGAGTCGAGGATATTACGTCAGAAAAATTTGATTATATAGTCTCAAGAGCTTTTGCAAAAATTGATAAAATTATCACTGCAACAAAAAATATTTCTCATAAGAATACAAAGTTTATTCTTTTAAAAGGAAAAACTTATTTAGAGGAAACTAAAATAATCAGTAAAAAAAAATTTAATATTAAATACTTTGATAGTTTGACTTCTACTGAATCTAAAATAATTGAATTGAGTTATAAGTGATATTAACTATAGCTAATCAAAAGGGAGGCGTCGGGAAAACAACAACAGTTGTAAATTTAGGTACAGCCTTAGCTTCAATTGATAAAAAAGTTTTAATATTAGATGTTGATCCCCAATATAACTCATCACTTTCTTTTAATAGATATAATCACGAATTATCAATCTATAAAGCTTTAAGCGGAGAAAAAAAATTGAAAGATCTAATTCAAGAGACCCAAATACCAAACTTAAAAATTGTATCTGCATGTGAGGACTTAGCAGCAGCAGAATACGAACTGGCAAGTGACGAAAATAGAAATTTTATTATAAAAGAGCAACTTGATCAAATTAAAGAAGAATATGATTATATTTTTATTGATACTCCGCCCACATTAGGACTCTTAACAATTAGCGCATTAGCAGCAAGTGATGAGGTTCTTATCCCAGTGCAATGTGAATTTTTTGCCCTAGAAGGACTATCTAAATTAGTAAAAACAATTGATATGATAAAAGAAAATCTAAATACAAATTTGAAAATAAATGGAATAGTCTTAACCATGTATGATAAAAGAAATTCTCTTTCAGCGCTTATAGAGGATGAGGCTAGAAAATATTTTGATACTGTTGTTTATAAATTTAATGTCCCAAGAAATGTCAAATTGTCGGAAGCGCCGAGTCACGGCTTACCAGCCATAATTTATGATTTAAATTGTGCGGGGTCACAAGCCTACATTGGCCTAGCAAGAGAATTCATAGAAAGGAACAAATAATGAAAAACAAAAAACTTGGAATGGGGCTATCATCATTACTTGGTGCAAAAATAGTAAAAAATGAACCTGTCACAGAAATTAAAAGTCAAAATATCGAGAAAAATCTTTTATTTATCCCAATTGAAAAAATTATCAGAGATCCAGACCAACCTAGAAAGCAATTTAATGAAGATAAAATCAAAGAATTAGCAATATCAATTAAAAAACATGGCTTAATACAGCCAATCATATTAAGAAAATACTCTGAAGAAGAATATAGAATTGTGGCTGGAGAAAGAAGGTGGAGAGCATCTCAAATAGCGGGTTTAAACATAATGCCCTCTATCATACTTCCATCTGACCTTGACAAAAACGAAGTTTCTCTTATAGAAAACATACAAAGAGAAGATTTAACAATTATAGAAGAGGCAAGTGCATACATTAATCTCATAGAAAAAAACCAATATAGCCATGAACAACTAGCAAGTATAGTTGGTAAAAGTAGATCCCATATAACCAACATATTAAGAATTTTAAGTCTAGATAAATTTTTTCTAGATTTATTAGAGAAAGACATAATTACATTAGGACATGCAAAAATTCTAGGTGGTAAAAATGAAAACTCATTAGCTTCAAATATCATTGATAAAATGATCCAAAAAAAACTATCTGTGAGAGAGCTGGAAAGAGCAATAAAAAATAAAAAAACACCTATGGAACGAGATATAAATATCACAACAGAAGAAAAAAATTTAAGCAGCCTCATCGGCCTTAAATCACAAATAAAATACAACTCAAAAGGACAAGGGTATATTAAGATCTTTTATGAGAACTTAGAACAATATGATTTTATTGTAAAAAAAATTAAAAATTAAACTTTTTGATTTTAACTTCTTGCTTAATTAATGCATATAGCTTAGCTAAAATTTTAATTGAAAAATCATTTTTGTATTTAAAAATATTTTTTCTAATTGAAAGAATTGTATTTGAATCATCTTCTTTGTTTGTTGAATAGTGAGGAATTTTTATTTTTGACTTCTCGTATTCTGAAAAATATAAATGTGGATTATTTTTACAATAATTTAAAAACTCAATTTTATATTGGCTATCCCAAGATGTGACACCATTATCTTCATTTAAAAGCAAAGAAATATCTTTCTTATAATCATAAGCGTTGATCTGTATCGAATTACTATGATTTTTTTTATAAGATGCATAATTCATAAAAAGAAAAAATTTTTGATCTTTATTTTTCATGTGAGAAATTTCTTCCTCGGCTGATTTAGAACTATTTATATCAATAAGATAGGCATTTTTGTCTTCAAAAAGAGAATACGTTTCTATATTGACCAAGTTTTTATAACTCTCTATTTTTTGAAATAAAATATTATTTTTCTTACACAGTCTCTGTATCAACATTTGATAAAATATTACTACTTCTTCGTTAACTTTAGGCAGTACTAGTGTATGACTATCATTCTCTTTTAAAAACCTATTAATTTTATCAATATTATTCATTATTGTTCTAGGCATTCATTATTTTCAACTAATAATAAATCACTAACAATTCTTTCAGATATGTTTTTACTGTTAATTATAAAAATATCATCTTGAGCGGCAAGATTGCTCAAGTTAGCTCCCCCACTAGCAATAACGAAACTCTGGCTGCTTGCATAATTATCATTAAAAATTAAACAGTCTCCTGATAATTTGTAATTAATCTTTATCTTAACATAAAGTGAATTGTTTTCTCTAGATGATGTTTTTGTAATAGAAGTAGATAAATATGTCGTTCCAACTCCTAACTCAATATTGATTACATTAAAAGATCCCTTTTCATATAAGTTATTTGTAATTAATTGCTGTGTTAAAATATTTTTAAAAATAAACCCATTATTTCCGGATTGATATTGTACATCATATTTCTTACTATTTTTTGAGGAAGGATTTTCAATTTTAATCGTGCATGAGAAAAAAACAAGAAAACTAGATAATAATATTAAGAACTTTATTTTTGACATGTATAATTTTTTTTATAGGACTATCCTTAACTTTTTCTTTGATTTTGGCAACTTCTAATACTATTTTTAATAATTCATTTTCCTTATAGTCTTTATCGACACTATAAGTCGTAGTAAATTTGCCATTTATTTGTATCGGAAGATCTATATATTCCTCTTCGATTTCTGATGTATTAACTAAAGGCCACTTTAATTTATTAGAAAACTCATTAAATTTATCTTCAAGAATTCTATTCGTGATGCTTGGTATAATAGGAAATAAACAAGTTAGTATTTCTTTCCCTAAGTCTGTATTACCAGTAAAGACTTTTTGCTTTTCTAAATAATTTAATAAAGTATAAATTTCAGCTACACATTTATTAAAACTAAAAGAAATAATATTTTCTTCCATATTATAAATAAAAAGCTTAATTTTTTTAATCTGTTCATTGTTTATAGTAGTTGCTTCATTCTCAAAATATCGATGTATCCTATTTACTAAATTTTTAGACCCTTGTATTCCTTCTTCTGTCCATTCCAGATTTCTGTCTGGAGGTGAGTCTGAAATCATAAAAATTCTTGTTGCATCTAATCCATAATTTTCCAATATTTCTTTTGGTTCAATTGTATTTCTTTTTGATTTACTCATTTTTTCGATTGAACCTTCTTTAACAGGCTTTCCATCAACGATATCCAATAAAATACCCGACTTCATTACAACCTCATTTGGTCTAATCCATTCCTTTTTATGGTTTTGAAATGTTTTATGAGTAATCATCCCTTGCGTAAAAAGCTCTAAAAAAGGCTCATTGATTTTTAGCTTATAAATATCCCTGATGGCTTTAGTAAAAAATCTTGAATAGAGAAGATGTAAGATGGCGTGTTCTATTCCACCAATATATTTGTCTACAGGCGTAAAATCTTGTATTTTATTTACGTCAAAGGGCTTGTCTTGATTTTTGCTATCTAAAAATCTAAAAAAATACCAAGAAGAATCAACGAATGTATCAAGCGTATCTGTTTCCCTAAAAGCTTTTTTACCCGTTTTTTTGCATAGAATTTCTACCCAATCTTTTGTGTTATCTAGTGGATTTCCCTGACCGGTAAAAACTGCATTTTCAGGTAAGACCACAGGTAATTCATCGTGATCTAGTACTCGGTGAGAGCCGTCTTCATAATAGATCACAGGTATAGGGCAGCCCCAATACCTTTGTCTTGAAACACCCCAGTCTCGCAACTTATAATTAACGGATTTCTTACCAATTTTTTTCTCTAGCATATGTGAAATGATTTTTTCAATCGCATCCTTTTGGTCTAAGTCATTTAAGAATGAAGAATTAACCATTTTTCCTGTGCCCGTATAAGGCAAATCGCTGTTCTCACATTCGACAACTTTAATAATGGGAATTGAGTATTTCGTTGCAAAATCAAAATCTCTTTCGTCATGAGCAGGACAGCCAAATATTGCCCCTTGACCGTAGTTATCTAAGACAAAATTTGCAACATAGATAGGAACATCTTCGCCTGTGATAGGATGGATGCAATGCTTATTAAGAAAAAGTCCAATTTTTTCTTTCTCGTCTGCATTGGTAAATTTATTTTGTAATTCTGATATTTTTTTTTCATCAAAACATGCTCTTGCAAATTCATGATTGATCGACAGTGCTATAAAGGTTGCGCCAAAAATAGTGTCAGGTCTTGTGGTAAATATTTCTATAAGCTCACTAGTATCTTTGATATGAAATTGTATCTCAGCCCCTATGGACTTACCTATCCAGTTTCTCTGCATAGTTTTAACTTTTTCCGGCCAGCCCGAAAGGTCGTCAATACTTGTGAGAAGCTCTTCAGCATAATCGGTAATTTTAAAAAACCATTGAGATAAATTCTTCTTTATGATTGTTGCTCCTGTTCGCCATCCTTTCCCATCAATGACTTGTTCATTAGCTAGCACAGTTTGATCAACTGGATCCCAGTTAACCATTGAATCTTTTTTGTAAGCTAAGCCATTTTTATAAAAATCAACAAACATTCCCTGTTGATGCTTGTAGTAAAGCTCATCACAAGTAGCAAATTCTCTATCCCAATCTAAATCCAGATTTAATGATTGTAATTCTTTTTTCATATTGGCAATATTTTCATAAGTCCATTTTTTAGGATGGGTTTTATTTTGAATAGCGGCGTTTTCAGCTGGCAAACCAAAAGCGTCCCAGCCCATAGGATGGATTACCTCATGGCCTTTGAGTTTTAAAAACCGAGTATAAATATCGCCAATAGTATAATTTCTCACATGACCCATATGAATATTTCCTGACGGGTATGGAAACATTTCTAGAACATATTTTTTTGACATTGACTAAATTTTACTAGCCGGCAAAAGTTAAAAAACTTTTTCTTGCTAGGCTTAAAATCGAGTTTTCAATTTCCCTGTTAGCTTGAGACAAATCCTCATTGTTTAATGTCCAATTCTTTCCATCAAACGATTGACATATCATGTTGGCAGACACCCCATTGGAAATTAGTTCCTTTGACTGAATTAAAATTTTAATAGCACATCTTTGATTAGGAATATCTTTATTATTAATCCAATCAGTTTCGATTACTCCTCCGAAGGCATCAGCAATTTTTAAAGGAAAATCTTGAACTGTTTCTATACTGCCGTTCCAAAGCCATTTATTGACAGCCACATTTTGACCGTTGCTAAGTCCGCCTTCTTCTCGAAGCTGATCTAGCATACCATCAAAAAAACCACTACTTTCTTCTGAACTTCCATTTGCAGCCACTCTCTGCTTACATCTCAGCTCATTTTTTCCGCCTTTAATTCTTTCGTATTTACAAGGATCTGTTGCCATTTCCCTTTTTTTGACATCTTGATAATTTTTTCCTACCCCACTACAACCGGCAGTAAAGACAACAAGAGATATTATTATTAATAAATTTTTCATTTAGAGCCATATATTAGAGAATTTCATAGACAGGTCAAATACCTTTACATGTAGGGTGATCAAAAAAAAACCGGAGCCTTTTTAAGGGCTCCGGTTTTTAATAAATTAAAGTATTATTCTAATTTAGAATGATACTGAAGTTCCAACAGTCATTGCTGAACCATTAGATGTTGAACCATCATTATCGTTTGAAACAGTTGCATATTCAGCAAATACTGAAACGCCACCGCCTAATGATCTAGAAACATTTACTGTAGTAGCAGTAGCTTTATCTAGAACACCTGCAGTAGTGTTGTCGCCTTTACCATAACCAATTGACAATGTTGTATCGGCATCCACAGTGTAAGAAGCACTTACAAACATATTATCTTCATCACCAGCTGCAATAGTTCCTGAAGAACCACCAGCAGTTACGCTTAAAGCGTCACTTACAGGATAGTTAATTTCAAGAGCAGTTGCTGTGTTATTTTTAACATCAGTTGCTTTAGCTTGTGATCCACCTGCAGCAACATTAACTGAAGCTCCACCCAAATCAAAACCAACGTTTACAGCATAACCAGAAGAGTAACCAGTTGTAGCTGATGTTGTTAATAGTGAGTTTCTACCTGAACCAACTTTTGTTACATAAGTAAGATCAACAGAAGCACCGCCTATAGATGTTGATACGTTAATACCAGTACCATCAGCAACACCGTCCATTGCAGAATCATTTGCACTAGAAGCAGATGCGGTTGCATGTGCACCAGCGTGAGTAGAAGCAAAAGTAGCTACGTCTCCACCTTCACCAGTACCTGAACCAGCATTATTAACATCACCAAGAGTAATAGTCATACCGTCCATACCGAAAGTCAGTTGTGACATACCAGTAGCAGCGCCACCAGCAGCAGCTCCGTTAGCAGTATACTCAGCAATATCATCAGTGTCGGCTGTAATAGAAGCAGAACCACCAACAGTAATACCGTTAGTAGTTTCTGTTGACATTGTGAATACAACAGATCCACCAGTTACTGACATTGCGTCATCTTGGATAGTATGTGCTACGTCTCCTGAAGCAGAAGAGTAGTAGAAGTTAGATCCACCAGATACAGATACGTCTGCAGCTGCTGATCCCATTGCACCAGCTGTAATTGCTGATACGAAAGTTAGTAGTTTTTTCATGTTAAAGTCCTTTCATTTTGTTTATATATAAACATTAACAATTAGAAAATTAAGTTTTTCATAGAAAAATTCCACTAATTAAGGGAAAATATTAAAAAATAAGATCTTTGTTGCAAAAATGCAACAAGATGAAAATCTATATTTCAAAGGATTTTTTGATCTTTAAGGTATTTATCCCAATATTCATTTTGATTTTTGAAGCTTTTTTCAAATTCATCTAAATAAACATCATAATCCTTAGATCTGCTAATCGAAGAGGTATAGATATCTTTTTTAATTTGGGTTTTAGATGCAGTTCTAGAAGAAAACTTTTTTCTTTTTTCTTCATCATAAGCCTCATCTAATCCAACAAAATTATAAATTTCTTTTGAGTATTTCTGAGGGTCGCCAACCATGTCCTCATAGTTCACCAGAAGAAAATTATTATTATCATTTTGAGAAAGCCATACTTTTTTTAAAGTCTCAACATTAGAGAGCGCAATCCCAAGATTAAATAAATTTGAGCTATAAGGTATATTTCCTAAATAAAGCTGAGTAAAAATAGACCAAGCATTATCTAGAGGTCTTCTGTCCAGACAAATAATTTTTGCAGAAGGAAAACAAAACTTGATCAGACCTACATTATAAATGTTAGCAGGCATTTTATCTATAGCGAATTGATAGAGATTCTCCTTATTGTAGTTTTTTAAAATTCTAAGATATTCATCTCCTATTTCATGAATTTTTTTTGGCGTAATATTTTTAAATGAAACGGGCGCCATTCTTACCAAAGCGTTAAGCTCGCCAGCAGATATTACCTTGTCGGAGCTTCCAAGAATAGATTCAACAAGAGTTGTGCCAGACCTTGGATTTCCGACAATAAATACAATATCTTTACCCCTCATCATATATTCTGTATTAAAATTTTTATAAAAATCCCCATAACAATTTTTATTAAAATATTTAATATTTTCTTTAATATTTTCTTGGGCTAAAAAAGGTTTAAATCTTAATTTTTCTGATTTAATCTTATTTCCAATCTTATAGTTTTCAAATGCCTCTTTGTATTTTTTTTCTTTCTCAAAGATTCTACCTAATCCTAAAAAGGCAGCAGCCCTACTTAAAAAAAATTGATTTTCATCGGAGGCAAAATCTTTAGCTTTTTTCTTTAATCTTTCATGAATTTTACTAGGATCCGCATTTGCCAAGTTATAAAATACTTTAGCTTCAAATTTCTCTTCTAATATTTTTTGCATTATATCCACTGCCTCATTAATTTTATTTCTAGCTAATTGTATCTCAACGTAAAGATTCATAAGGTTGTGATGAGACACAAATTCACTTTTTGGTTCATGTTTTATAAATTCAAAACATTTTTCTGTTAGCTGAAAGGCCTCCTCATAGTTTTTTAGGTTGAAAGAAATATGAGCCCTGTTCATTGTTACTGCATATTGATTGGGTTTGATGAGCTCCGCTTTATCTAAATATAGCACTGCATTTTCGTAATCTTCTATATGACGATAAGCAAAGGCTATGTTATTTATTACATCGAAGTCATTTTTTTTATCTGGTAATGATTGACGGAGGGCGGTGATAGCTCCCTCATATTTTTTTTGTTGAAGAAGTGAGACGCCCAACCACTTGTTCAATTCAGAAGAGTTAGGTTGTTTTTTGAGAGCAACCCAACATAAATTCTCTGCATGATGATGTTCTTGCCTTTTGATCGCATCAATAATAGCTTGAAAAGTACCATTCATGATTTAAATATAGAACATATCAGGACAATTACAAAATGAGTTTCTTAAATAAAATAAAGTTAAAATATACTAGTGATTTATTAAATCAATCTATTGAAAAGAAAGACTTCACTGATTTTAAAAAAAACTACGAAGAGCTAATTAAATTGGATAAGATTTTAGCGAATAAATACATCAAGTATAATTCAATCGATTTTATAGAAAATGAAGAGTTAGATTTTCTATTTAATAAAAATATTATCTGGGCAAATTCGTTTAGAAAAAAAGATACAAATCTTTTGTCTAACTTCATTTCTCAAATCTTTCAACTAACCTCAAATACCCAAATCCAAAATTTTGATTTTTATGAAGAGGTTTTAAGAGTTCTAGAAGATGAAGAGATCGATGAATATCGTTCATTTAATGATATTTTTTTAAAATCACATTATTACTTTCAAATGATGATTGATGGTTATCGTCCGGGGACAAAACTCCTAAACACAAACAGTGCTTTCTTTGAATATAATAATAAAACTCATTTTACGCACCATAAATTGTCCAGATGTTTTTTTTATGTTATTAAACATCCTTATCAAATATTTAGTGAATTAAAACAGGAAGGTCTGACAGCTCAAGAAGCATTAAGCCTCTTATGTAATCTTGAAAATAAACCAACGATGAGCGAATTGAATAAAGGTGGAAAAAAATTATTATTTCCAGAAAACTCTAATTCTTGGGCAACTAATGTTTTGAGTTGGACAAACGAAAATGTTCAAATATCTTTAAGGGGGCTCACTATTTATTATGATGATTTATATAATAAAACAGAAGATAAGTTGATTGAGATTGCAGCCCACCTGAAAGAGTCGGGGCTAGAAGTGGAAATTAATCCATTAGAAATTAGTAAAATAGCTGAGAAATTTAGATTAAATGAAAAAAATAAAACCCTAATAGAATTGTCTAATAAAGAAAAAAAAATAATAGATAGAGATTGTGGAGATGTAATTGAGAAATATTTTTCTGAACACACATCAAATTAGTTCGTCACTAATAGAGCAATATGAATTTTAATCAAAAAACTTACAAAGAAATCAATAACTTAATTATAAAACAGCACCCACTAACAAAATTAATGGTTGTGTCTAAAAACAGACCTGAATCAATTATACGACAAGCTTTAAATGAAGGAGCTCTGCTCTTTGGTGAAAATAAAGTTCAAGAAGCAGATAAAAAATTTGATGAATTAAGAAAAGATTTTCATAATATTGAACTTCACCTTATTGGCCCTCTTCAGACAAATAAAGTTAAGCAAGCATTAAAAGTCTTTGATGTAATACAGTCCCTAGATAGAGAAAAATTGATTAAAGAAATTTCAAAAAATTATTCAGAATTAATGAGAACTAAAAAATTTTATCTTCAAATTAATATAGGTAAAGAAAATCAAAAATCAGGAATTCACCCAGATCAAACCAAAAGCCTTTATGATTATGCAATTGAGAAAGGACTCAATATAATAGGCTTAATGTGTATCCCTCCTAATGGCAAAGAACCAGATGTTTATTTTCATAAAATGTTAGAACTAAGGGATTTGATTAATTCTAATCTACTATTAAGTATGGGAATGAGTGGTGATTATCTTTCTGCTCTAAAATATCAAACTAATGGTATTAGAATAGGGTCCCTACTTTTTAATGATGAATAGATTTTTGTTAATATTAGTTTTCATAATGTCATTTATAATTTCATCCCATCTTCAGGCATTGGAATTTAGTTGTGACTTTGAAGAGGTTCATTCAAATGGAACGGTAAACCAAGGGTTAGTCTTATTAAAAAAAGACAAATTAAGATATGAATATCGCGATGATGATTTATTTATCATATTTGTTGAGGGAGAAGAGACCTACCTATTTGACAAAAAAACAAATAAGTCAAAAAATATTAAAAATAATTTAGATGCGATTCAAATCATTATGAAATTAGCAAATCAATTTCCTGATATTAAAAAAAATTTTAAGGAAAAAGATACTCATATAAAAATTGAGTTGAATAGCATAGATAATTTTATTAAAAGAATTTCAATAGACAGTAAAAGAGCAAGACTTAGTTTGTATCTTAATAATTGCGTCCTTGATAAACCAATTAATAATGTTTTTTTTAAATTTAATCCAGTTTTTGAGTATCGCTAATGTTTCTTTCTATTAAATCAAACGATTCCTATCTTCTAAAATTTTTAGAAGAAAATATATCTAAAACAACACCGAGCATCATGCTAGTCGAGCAAGACCATCGACTTTTAATTTTAAATTTTTTATCATCTGAAAATGAAGTAAAAATATCCTGTTCTAATCAGGCCTCTATTAACATATCTAAACCTTTCCACTTTTCTGAAATCATTAATAAAATCAATATTTTTCAACAAAATTATTTTGTTGGGATTGGCCCTATGAAATATTTTCCATTTGATGGTTCTTTAAAATTGAATGAAAATAATACACTGCTCAGCCAAACACAAAATCAAATATTATGCAGCCTTGTATGTTTTAAAGAAGGAATAGAAAAAAAAATACTTTATGAATCTATATGGGTTATGGATAAAAATATTTCTGATAATAAACTGGACACACATCTAACAAACTTAAGAAATCATATTTTTGATTTCAGTAATTATAAATTAAATTTTAAAACTTTGAGAGGCTTTATAAAATTAGATGTTAATTAGATATTAATATTTCTCTTTTCCCAGTTTGACTAGGCTTTGAAACTACACCTCTATCCTCAAGAACTTCCATAATTCGTGCTGCTTTATTATACCCAATTTGAAAATTTCTTTGTAAGTAACTAGTAGAGGCTCTTCCACTATTTTTGATTAAATCAATCGATTTCGTTACAAGCTCTTCGTCCTCGTTGCTAATTTGTGAACCGGCATCTTCTAGCCCATCACTTTCAAGTATTCGTCCTATTTCTTCAACATATTGAGTGGCTTGATTAGCTTTGATTTCAGTAATCATTTTTTGAACTTCTTTATCTGACATGAACGCTGACTGATACCGAATGATTCCACTCCCATTAATCATCATAAGCATGTCCCCGTTTCCTAATAATTGCTCCGCTCCCACCTCTCCTAAAATAGTTCTACTATCGTATTTACTTGCAACCTGAAAACTAATTCTAGAAGGAAAATTAGCTTTGATGCTTCCTGTAATAATATCAACACTTGGTCTCTGAGTTGCCATCACTAAATGTATTCCGCATGCCCTAGCTTTTTGAGCAAGTCTTTGAACATAATGTTCTACTTCTTTTCCAGCCGTCATCATAAGGTCTGCCATTTCATCAATCACAACAACTATAAAAGGCATTTTATCGTCAGTTTGCTCATTAAAATTTTCAAGACTTCTGCATCCAACTTCGTTCATAAGTTGATACCTATTTTCCATTTCGTTACAAACCCATTTAAGAGCAATGATGGATTTTCTAGGTTCAGTTACAACTGGTGTTAACAAATGTGGAATATCATTATAGACGCTCAATTCAATCATTTTGGGGTCAATAAGAATAAGCCTTAGTTCAGAAGGCTCAAACTGATAAAGCATACTCGTTAATAAACTATTAATAAAAACAGATTTTCCTGATCCGGTTGTTCCCGCTACTAGTAAGTGAGGCATCTTGGATAGATCTACTACTTTTGTATTTCCAGTAATATCCTTACCTATGCAAATAGGAATCTTGTGGTTAGTTTTTCTAAATTCATTGGAAGCCAATAGTTCTTTTATTGTCACCATCTCCCTTTGTTTATTTGGTATTTCAATACCAATAAACTTAGTTCCATAAACTTGAGCTATTCTAACTGAAGTGGCACCCATACTCCGAGAGATATCATCAGCCAAATTAATAATGGAATTAATTTTAATTCCAGGTGCAGGCAACACTTCATAGAGAGTAATTACAGGACCGACCTTGATGTTGATGACTTCAATTTTAATATTAAAATCAACAAAAATACCTTCAATAAAATTTGCGTCTTCTTTTAATACTTCTTTGTTTACTTTTTCACCTGTAGAAGCTTGAGCATTATTTAAAATTTCAAGAGAAGGTCTTGTATATCTAGACTTTCTTGTTGAGGAAGCCTTTACCTCAACTTCTTCATATGGAGTATTAGGAATAATTCTTTTAGATACTTTTGGTTCTGATTTTCTAATAATCCCCTTAGGTTCAAATGATTTTTTAAAACTTAGCGTTGGAATTTTAAAATTTATTTTTAATTTTATGAGAGATAACACGTTAGTTGAAAATAGTAATCCAACCAGACCAATAAAAGAAAAAATAATAACAACATACTTATTAGTAAAAAAATTACTCAAATAAATACTTATTGTTCCCCACAGAAAATCAATTCCAAAAAAATTTATGGAATAGTCGTAAAATATAAAAAATTGTTCAAAAAATATTAAAGAAATAAGAAATAAAAAAAATCTAAGAAATATAAAATTCAAATAGGATTTAGTTATTTGATGAATTGATGCCAATAAAAAAAATATAGGAATGACACAAGCAAAAATGCCAAAGCAATAAATTAAAAAACTTGATAAATAAGAACCGTATATTCCGAAATAATTTGTTATGGGAGCTGATGATATAAAAAGAAGTGATGTGTCTAACTGATTAAATGAAAATAAAGAAAGTGAGAAAATACCAAAAATCAAAAAATATAAGAAAAATAAAAACCATCTATAAAAATTTGAAAGTGCATCTGAGAAGGAATTAGGAAAAATCTTACTATTCATGATATAAAATTAATATATGCACAAGAATGAAAAATAAAATACAAAAATATGATTGCCTTATAGTTGGTTCGGGCCTTCTTGGCTCGTTGTTGGGCATTGCTTTAATAAAAAAGAAATACAAAATTCTTATTATAGAAAAGGAAAATCTATCTAATAGTGCATTCTCTGACCAAAGAACATTAGCTGTAAATGCAAATTCTAGAGATTTCTTAAAATCTATTAATTTATGGGAAAAACTTAACAATCAATTTACAAATATTGATCAAATTTCCATAAAAACTTTCCTCAATAGCGATGAATTAGTCTTTAAAGAACAACCAGAAAGTATGGGCAGCGTAATTTATAATAAAGAGCTACTTTCAATAGCACATAGGTTTTTAATTGATCAAAAATCAATTATTGACAATACTTTGATTAATTTAGGTGAGCTAAAAGTTGATGAAAATATTCAAATAAAAAATAAAAATTATTTTTTTAAAAAAATCATTATAGCAGGAGGTAAAAAATTTAGAGAGCAAATGGATCCCTATTGTTTTTTAGATGGCTCTTCCAGTCAAAAAGCTCATGTAGGATTTTTTAATCATCAAAAAAGTCATGATAATATCGCTTATGAAAATTTTACAAAGCAAGGGCCATTAGCAATATTGCCTGCACCACATAAATCTGACAAGTTTTCAACATTTATATATTCTACTTCGGATCTAATTTCTAAGTCCTCTATTGAAAAAGTAATTAGTAAAAATTTTAAAAAAACACATGGTAAAATACAGTTAAATAAAAATATTTTTTCTTATCCTATTAATCCCTATTTATTTAACCCTAAAAAAAAATATAAAGATCTTATTTTTATCGGAGATAGCTTCAGATCAATTCATCCTGTCGCAGGTCAAGGTTGGAACTTGGGAGTAAAAGATATTCAAAGCTTCCTGAATCTTTTAAATAGTAAAGCATTAGATTCAAAAAATTTTAATGCTATTTATTATTCAAGGAGAAAAATAGAAAGTTATCTGTATTTTGCTTTTACAGAAGTCATTAATAAGACATTTCAACTTCATACACCTCTTGCTAATTTTTTTGGGTCAAATAGTTTAAAGGCATTAAAAAGATTAAGTTTTTTAAGAACACTATTTATAAAACAAGCGATGGGAATAAATAAAATTATTAATTAGTGGTGGGAAGTGCTGCCAACAACTCTAAAGGTATTAAGATCTAAAATAGAGTTAATAACTTTAAGTCTGTCAATTAAATTTTGTGCTTCTAGTATTGCCTGCTTATCTATTTTATTAAAAGGAGCAAGCATAGTCAGAGTACTTAATAATTGAAGGTTAGAAGTTTCTTCAATAATATTTAAATCAAGATCATATTTTTTAATTTTGAAAAATTGTGCAAATTTTTTAATTAAGCCTTCTCTATCAATCATAGGCTCTACTAAGTCAATATCATTAATAAAATCAATAGTTTTAACATTAGCATTATAATATCCGCCTTGAGAAAGTTGACTATCAGAAATTCTAAAACGACAAATACCATCTAGATTTAAAACAATCCTATTATCTGGCGTTTCTATAAAAGAAGTAATTTTTCCTATACAACCAATGTTAAAAAAATCTCCGCTATTATTTTTTGGTTGAACAATTCCAATCAACCTTTGCTTTTTTAATGAGTCTAAAGCCATCTTAATATAACGGGTCTCAAAAATATTTAAAGGCAACTTACCAAAAGGAAGTAAAAGAACATTATCTAAAGGGAATAAGGACAAATGGTCTGGAATATCATTTATTCCAATTTCAAATAAATTTTTTGTATCTTCTTCCATATTTTATTTAAACATAATACTTGATAATTTTTTTCTAGCCACAATTACATTAGGATCATTAAATCCTAAAACATCGAAAAATTCTAATAGTTTTTTTTTCGCTGCCTCTTCTTTCCATTTAGCTTCTTGTTCAAATAGAATTAATAAATGATTAAATCCTTTTTCGATTTCCTGACTTACTAGATACATATTCGCCAGTTCAAGTCTTTTATCTTTATCTTTAGGATTTTTTATAACAAATTCACTTAATATATTTAAAGCAGCAGTATCAACAGCGCCCTCTTTAGAGGAGTCTAATATTTTTTTTAGCTTAGTTATTTCTTCATTTGCAGTTATCTCATCAGTTAAAGATTCATAAAGCTCTAAAGCTGCATCAATATTTCCTAATTGATAATAGCACCTCATTAATCCAATAATAATTTTTACATTTGTTGAGTCTATGCCCAGTAACTGTTCATAAAGGACTTGAGCTTCTTGAAATTTTTCTTCTTTAAAATTATCGTCAGCATCTTTAAGTAGCTTGGGAACTTCATTGCCTGGAGCGCTATCAAGCATCTGCGTTATAAGCTTTAGAATTTCTGCTTCAGGTTGTGCTCCTTGAAATGCATTGATGGGTTTGCCATCAACAAATGCGTATATAGTAGGAATAGATTGAATATTTAACTTTTTAGATAATTCATTATTTTCATCAACATTAATTTTTACTAAAAGAATTTTTCCGTTTTGCTGGTTAACTAATTTTTCTAATAAAGGAGTAAGTTGCTTACACGGACCACACCAAGGGGCCCAAAAATCAACTAAAACAGGGGTTGTCTTCGAAGCCTCTACAACGTCTTGTAAAAATTCATCTTGATTAATATCTTTAATAAAGCTCATAAAATATAAATAGTAATTTTTGTTAATAAAACAAGGGTTTAAATAAAATAAGTCTTGATTTGTACTTATGGGTTAGATATCAAATATATCACGTCTAGGCGGGCGTAGCTCAGTGGTAGAGCACTTCGTTGCCAACGAAGATGTCGAGGGTTCGAATCCCTTCGCCCGCTCCAATAAATTTAATAATAATTGTAAAACATGAATAGACATTTTTTTAATTTAAAAGAGAGCCCCCTTTTCCAATACCTAGTTATTTCAATTATCATATTTAATGCATTCACTATTGGAATAAACACATATGAATTAGGAGAATTTACTAGAAGTGTTATTAGTATTCTCGATTATTCAATTACAGTTTTTTTTGTCATAGAATTATTAATTCGATTTATAGGAGAGCCAAAAAAAATAAATTTTCTTAAAAGTGGTTGGAACTTATTTGACACATTTATAGTTTTAATTTCATTAATTCCAATATCTAATAGCTCAAGCTTTTTACTTTTGAGACTCCTTAGGGTTTTTAGAGTTCTAAGAATTATTTCAATAATCCCAGAACTTAAATTAATTATTGAAGCATTATTAGGCTCAATCAAAAGAGTCTTTTATGTGAGTCTATTACTTTTTATAATTCTTTATATTTATGCAACTATTGGTTCAATTTTATTTAGTTCTGATATTCCACAAAGATGGAATGATGTTGGTGTTTCTATGATCACGCTTTTTCAGGTTTTAACCCTGTCTTCTTGGGAGCAAGTGATGCTTCCCCTTCAAGAAGTATATTGGTGGGCGTGGATTTATTTTTTTAGTTTTATAATAATTTGTGGTATTACAATGTTGAATCTATTGATAGCCATTCTTGTAGATGTTGTTATAAATCAAAAAAAACTATAATTAATTTTTACTTGATGATTAAAATGGAATAATCTAAATAAGAATGGACATAGATAATTTAAAAAAAAAACTTAAAGAAATTAATAATCTAAAAGAAAAAAATGATTTTAAAAACCATACGCTTGATCAATTAAGTTTTTTGCCTTCCTTTAATGGTTTATGTAAACTGCGTTTTAAAAACATACCTTTTTATATGCTGAATATTGCAAATGATGATGCTGTAGCATTAAAATATTTATGGAGAAATAATTATGAATATTTGTCATTAAGTCTTTGGTATGAGATGACAAGAAGAGATGGTTGCTTTTTTGACGTAGGCGCACATACTGGCATATATTCAATTATAGGAAATTTAAACAAAACATATAATAACATTATTTCTATTGAGGCATATTTTTTAAATTTTTCTAGACTGTTATCAAATTTAAAAATAAATAAGTTGAGTGATAAGGGGTGTTTATTAGCGGCTGCATCAAATTCAGAAGGCATGACAAAATTTAGTGTTCAAAATCATCAGGGTTACCACAGTTCTAGTGGAGAAATATCTGAAAATGGAAATCTGAATGTTTCCAAAATTAAAATTGATTCTTTTAAATTAGATAAAAAAATAGCAGGAATAAAAATAGATACAGAAGGTCATGAGCTTGAAGTTTTACAAGGTGCACAAAACTCTATAAAAAGAGATAAGCCAGATATTATTTTTGAAATAAATGAAAATTGTTTTAATAAATGTTTAGAATTATTAAAAGATAATGGATACAATTTTTTCTATTTTATTGATGAGATTGATAAAAAATTTATAAAAATAAACAGTTTTAATTCTAATTTTAAAAGACTAGAAGGATCTAATTGTTATGCGACTCTAAATGAAAAATTAGATAATTAATGGATCAAATCGCATTTTTTTGGATTGGAAATAAAATTGACATACCTACCATGCTAGTAAGTTCAATTAGACTCACTCAGGGTAATAAAATAAAAATTATACAATTATCAGATACTAAAACTAAAAAAATTGTAGGTGTTAATGAAATAATTAGAGCAGAACTCCCGCAAGATATCATGTCAGCTAGATTAAAAGCCTATTCACTCATAGACACTAAGTCTTCTAGAACTTTTTTTTGTGATGCAGATACTTTAATGCTCAATAAACTTAATTTAAATATTTTCAAAAAAGGAATTTATTTAACCAAAAGACCAACTAATTTTATTATTAATCACAATTATCCAGAATATTATCCTGAGTTTGAAAATAAATTAATTTCTGATGTGATGCCATTTCTATTTGATGCCATAGTTGTAATAGAAGAAGAAAATATTTTCACTAATTTATTTAAAATATGTATAAATCTAGAAAAAAGATTTCAAAGATGGTACGGAGATCAAGTTTCTCTTTATCTATATTATTTAAAGAATAAAGAAAAATTTCTTTTCTTTGATCGGGAAAAATATATGGACATATTTACTATAGATCTTGAAGTTTCTGAGTCTTATATAAATAATTTAATAGGCCAAAAAAAAATATTCACTACTTTTAAAGGGCCACAAGATAACAAAAGAATTCTTAATGCTCTTATTTACTTAAAAAAAATCAAAAAATCCTATCGCTTTAAATTTTTATCTTTATTTAAATAAAAATTAATAACCGGCCATCATTCTATCGTAAATTCTTACAAGGCTAAAAAGTGCTAAAATGACAATAACAAAAAACTGCTTCTTTTTATTTTTTCTCATTCCTGAATAATTTATTTTTTCACAATGTTTGCATTTATGTTCATTTATATGAATTTCTTTAATACAATAAAAACAATTGTGAAGTCCGCCATTTCTTCTGATGTCTCTTTCTAATTTAGATGGACCAAAATAAAAATAATAAAGCAAATAAAGAAAAACTATAACCAGACCTGCAATTAAATAAAAAGTCATTTTTCTGGATTATATTTCATCATGGAGTTAAGCGTATCTTTCCATTCCTGATGATATTGACAATTCCTATATTCTTTAAACCATGGGCCACCTTCTGTGTAGTGTATACCTTTTGGTTTTCCATCTTTTGGTTCATTGTACCATCCGGCTAACCAATTCCATTGCAAAGGAAGAGATCCAATTTCTTCATCTTTTAGCCAACTAAATCTATGAAGATATTTACCAGTAGTTTCATTATCGTTAATTAATTCAGTTGTAATTTTTTTATTACTGGGATGAGAACAGTTCCATAGCACCAATGAACTCCAATTTTTTCTTGGGTATAATGTTTGAGCTTTACCGTCCATTTTTAGTCCTTCTTGAGGAGTATAATCATGCTGAACACACATGACAGCATATTTATCATCAGCCAAGGCAAATAAATTATCTAAATCTTCAACAAATAAAATATCGCTATCGCAAAATAAAGCCCATCCATTATAATTCATTAATACAGGAACAAGAAATCTAGAAAAAGTAAATTCAGTAGATCCAAGCTTATCTACATCTCTCCAGTATAATTTTTTTTCCTTCAAGTCATTTAATATAAGTGGATGTACATGAATATTTCCAGAAACAGAATTGATTGCATGCTCACATACCTGATAGGCTATATCTTCACGAGTATCATATCCTACGTATACATTTTTAATCATCTAATATCTTTGTAATTTAAATTAGTTGTATTTTCAACAATCTTAGTCTTAATATTTAGATAGTTATATGAGCAATTCGGTAAATAAGCTAATCAATGACGCAAAATCATATTTTGATAAAGGCGATTATAAAAACGCTTTAATCACATGTGACGCCATTTTAAAAATGGATAATAATCATATTGAAGCTTTAAATATGACGGCAATCATTCTAATTCAGTCAAAAAAATTTAAAGTTGCGATCATTATTTTAGATAAATTAATTTCCTTATCAAAAAAAAAATCAATCCATTATTATAATAGAGCTTTAGCTTATAGGGGTCTAAATAATGTTGAACAGTCACAAGAGAACTATCAATTATCAATTAAGCAAGATCCAACTTCCATACCTTCAATAATTAATTTAGGCAACTTATTTCAAGAACAAGAAAAGCATGAAGAGGCAATTATTCAATATAAAAAAGCCATAATGATCAATCCAAATGATGAGAAAATTTACAATAATTTAGGACTATCTTATTTCAAAATGCATCTCTATGAAAATTCTTTAGAGGAGTATAAAAAAGCAATCATCATCAATCCAAAATATGAAGAGGCAATTTTTGGTCTGGGCAATAGTTATGACATGATTGGCAATCTTGGCGAAGCTATGAAAGAATTTAACAGAGTCATTGCTATAAATTCCAATCACGCCAGAGCTTTTCTTAATCTTGCCTTAATACAATTAGCGCTTGGAGATTTTAAGAATGGCTGGAAAAATTACGGCTGGAGATTTAAAGAAGAAATTACAAGGGAATCAGCATTGACAGATTTAAACATACCTTTATGGGATCAATCAAAAAAAATTCTAAATATTTTAATTATTGCAGAACAAGGAGTTGGTGATCAGATATTATTTTACTCATTATTAAATGAATTATTAGATTATAATTTTAATGTCACTGTCATCATTGAACACAAACTTTTATCTTTATTTCAAAGATCTATGCCTAAAATTACATTTATAGAAAGAGGTATCAAAATTGATGAAGCAGAGTTTGATGCCTATATACCAATGTGCGATTTAGGAAAAATGTTTAGAAAAGAATTATCAGATTTTGAAAAAGTTAAAGATCATTATTTGAATGCTAATGAACAAAAAATTAGTGCAATTAAAATTAAAATGTCAAAAAATAAATTAAAATGTGGAATTAGTTGGAAAAGTAATAATGCAATAATGGGTAAGGGGAAAAGCTTTGAATTAAAATTTCTCGAACCTCTTTTAAAAAATCAAAATATTCAATTTATTAATTTACAATATGGCGATGTAAATCAGGATTTATCATATATTAAAAATAGATATCAAACTGATATATTGGATACTTCAGACATAGATAATTATGAAGATATGGAGGGTCTGGCAGCCCTTATAGATAGCTGTGATATAATTGTTACATCAAGTAATTCTAATGCTCACCTCGCCGGTGCGCTCGGAAAAGAAACTTATCTCATCCTTCCTAAAGCCAGCTCATTAATGTGGTATTGGGAACACAAAATGGATAAAATCAGCCAGTGGTACAAATCTATTAATATATTTAATCAAACGATGACTAACCAGTGGGAAGATCCAATATCAAAAATTACCAAAATAATTGAAAAAAAATATCTTTAAATAAAAATAGGTTCAATAAAAATTTTATTTTTGTTTATTGAATTAATTTTTTTAAGCAATTGATCATCAACATTAGTGTAGATCACATTTTCGGAATACTCCCAAACTGGTAAATCCTGATGGCTATTACCAATATAATCAAATTTGAGAATTCCTAGATTTTGATGAATAAATTTAACTTTATTTAAACTAATCATATTGTAATTTTTGGTTGTTCCATACACGCCATCAAAAATATTTAATTTATCAGTTATTTTTTTTATTGCTAATTCATGTGAACCAGAAATGAGATAAACTTTTCTATCTGACTTTTTGGCAGTCTTTATAAAATTTAAACATGATTGATTGAAGTGAATTTCATTAAAATTAATATTGTAGTCTTTTGATACATGAAATTTGACATTAGGCTTACCAAACATCAAAAATCTAATAAAAATACCAATGATACTAAAAAAATTATTCGAAATATGTTTTTTTAAAGCCAGTTGACCGATGTCTTCTTTAATAACAGTGCCATCTAAATCAACAAAAAGAGGTATTAAATCACTCATTATTATATTTTTTGTAAAAAGAAGCTGTTACTTCTAATCTTTCACTTATAAGTTTTTCTTTAATATTACCAATACAATCACATTTAACCGTATTACCTTTTTTGATTAATTCATTATACGCAATTAAAGTCATAATTTCTTTTTCTTTATTTTTAAAATTTTTTCGACCTCTTTTTTCTTCAGGAAATGATTTAAAAAAATCTTCAACTATTTTTATGGATACTTTTTTAATAATTTTAATATTTTGATATCGTGGAATTATTTTATAATTCTTCTTGGAAGGATGATTTTTCATAATCTCCATTAATGTTTAAAATGTCTATGATTAAGTTCATGAAGATGCATTTTATTTTTTTTTGCAAAAGAGATAATTTTATTGTCATTGATAGAGCCCATGGGTACAAATATTTTGATATTTAGTTTTGTTTTTAAGATTAATTCAAGAGAGTCTTCAAAAGGAAAAAAAGCATCAGAAAATAAAAACATTTGTTTCTTAAGGTTTACTTTATGAAGTTGTTTCAATTTATTGATTGCATTATTGAGAGCGTCTATTCTAGACGTCTGTCCACCACACTGAGATAATAACTTCTCATTATCAAAAATTGCTATCGCGTTTGATTTAACAAATTTTAATACATGGGTAAAAAATTTTATTTCTATGTCTTTACTAATATTATTTCCTGTAATCTTTTTTGTTTTTATAGGGGAAAGATCCATTTCTTGGTGAAGAGTGCCTGCAAAAATAGATCTAGATTCAGATAAAGGAAGTTTTTTATTTACTTTTAATACTCTTAAGTTTTTCTTAGAAGACAGTATTTCAATTGCCTTAGGACTAAAATCAGTTGATGCGATAACTTCATAAAATCCCTGAATAATTATTTTAGCTACCTGCTCACCGACTTTTTTATTAAAAACAACAATACCACCAAACGCACTTATTGGATCTCCTGATAAAGCGAGCTGGAATGTTTTGGTCTGTTCTTTATGAATAGCCGCTCCACAGGGAGTATTGTGCTTAACAATGGTAACTATATGTTTATTAGTTTTGGGCGCATTAAAAACAACATTTAATGCAGCATCAAGATCGAGCAAGTTATTATAACTCAGTTTTTTCTCCCCACTTATTTGTTCAAAAGCATTTTTTTGAATTTTTGCATACGCTGTTTGATGAGGGTTTTCGCCATAACGTAAATCAAATAACTCCATTTTATTGGCATCTACTTTTTTAAACCAATTAACAATATGTTGATCGTATTGATTGGCATGTTCTAACGCTTTGATTGCAAATATTTTATTAAAAGTATTAATAGTTTTAAAAGATTTTTCAAATTTAAGGTAGTCGTTAGGATCGATAAGGGTCATTGTTTTTTCGTAATTTTTGATTGAAGCTCTAATGAGACTATGTCCACCTATGTCAATCATTTCTATGATTTTTTTATGATCTTTAGTTTTTTGGAGTGTTTCTTCAAAAGGATACAAATTGACAATGAGCAAATCAAAATTAATCATTTGATTTTCTTTTAATTCTTTTTGATGTAGTGCTGAATTTTCTGCTAGCAAACCACCAAATATTTTTGGATGTAGTGTTTTGATTCTTCCGCTTAATATTTCTTTTTGCTTTGTATATTGAGAAATTTCTTTAAAGGGTAGGCCAAGTTTTTTTAAATATTTAGATGTTCCTCCAGTAGAATAAATAGTAAATTTTTTTTTAATTAAGAAATGAGCAAAATGATCTAGATTTTTTTTATCATAAACACTAATAAGTGCATTTTTATATTTAAACATTATTAAAATTTTTATTTAGTTCATTTGTAGAATTTAAAAGATTTTCTTGTTTAAATAGATAAGAACCTGCAACTAAAATATTTGCTCCAGCATGAATGCATAAAGGTCCTGTCATATTATCCACCCCACCGTCAACACCTATATCGATAGGTATTTTTTTTTCTTCGGTAAACTTTTTTATTTCTTGAACTTTTATTAATTGCTCATTAATAAATGATTGACCACCAAAGCCAGGCTCTACAGTCATCACAAGTGCTTGATCAATAAGGCTAATAAAAGGAATAATTTTTTTCCAGTCTGTGTTAGGCTTAACAGCTAGGCCAGATTTTAAATTTTTTGATTTAATGAAGTTTAAGTTACTTTCTATATCCTCGTCCACTTCAATATGGAAAGTGATAATGTCTGATCCGGCATCAATGTAATCTTGAAGAAATTTACCAACACGATTAATCATTAAATGAACATCAAAAGTCTTTTTGGTATAGCGCCTTATATCTGATATGAATTTTGGACCAAAAGTTAAATTTGGAACAAAATCTCCATCCATTACATCAAGATGAATATATTTTGCATCCGATTGATCGAAATCTTTTATAATTTTTTCCATATTGGAAAAAGAACCACCAAGAATAGAGGGTGCAAGAATGAGGCTCATTAATTAGCTATTTCTTTGGAGTGCAGATATAAAGAAGGAGTCTGATCCTCCAAAATATTTGAATGAGTGGGGGTTAATAAAGTATCCATTATTTTTTTTTAATAGTTTATCAGATTTTAGATTAATTGTACTAAAATCAGTATTCTTTTTTAAAAATTTATCAATAACTTCAATCGTCTCAACAGGATGAAACGAGCATACCATATATATAATCACTCCATTATTAGTAATTATAGATAATGCCTGGTTGAGCATTTTAAGTTGTAGCAATTGTTTTTCCTTTAAAGCCATTTGTTTTATTTTAAATGAAACGTCAGGATTTCTTCTAAATGTTCCTAGTGATGAGCAGGGAGCATCTAAAAGAATACATTCAAATTTTTTCTTAGTTTGAAAATCTAAAAAATTTTCTTCTTGGATATCTAGATCTAAGCCGAGACGATTAGTATTTTCGTAAAATTTCTTTATTTGTTCTTTATTATTATCAAGCGAAGTCACTTCACAGCCAAAAGAAGAAAGAAGAAAGCTTTTACCTCCAGGCGCAGCGCAACAATCTAAAATTTTTTTATTTTTTACTATTTCACGAATAGATCTTATACACTCATAATTACCAATATCTTGAACCCATGAATTTTTTTTTAAGTCGTGAAAATCTTTTAATGTGGAAACCCTTAGGTCGTAAAGAGAGCTCTCATTATTTGTATAAGATACCTGATAGTTAATGGGTTTTTCATTCAGTGTTTCAAAAATATATTCATGAATTTTTTTACTAGAATAAATTTTTATAAGCTGTTTTCTAAAATCATTATCAATTTTTATACTTTGAATATCTTTTAAAAGATTATCTTTCTCAATTAATATTTTTCTCAGTAGCGCATTTACAAATCCTGAAATTTTAAAAGATTTACTAAATTCAACTGCATCATGAACAACTGCATGTTCTGGTTTTTTTGAAAAAAAAATCATAACCATTGCTATTTGAATTATCATAATTCCATCAGGGTGTGATTTTTTATGGGAAAGTTTTTTTATAATTTCTAAGGTATTAAGATGACGTCTGTAATATTCTTGTACTGTAAGAAAAATAAAAGATCTTTTGATTTCTTCAAAACTCTGCACGGCGTTATCAACGCTCTGCCCCTTATTAATTTTTTGAATAGCGTTAAATATATTAACGATATCAGAAGATTTAGTTTTGTTTATAACCGACAATGAGCGACTCTACCACACTGGGATCTGCAAGTGTTGAAGTATCGCCTAACTGATCAGATTCATTGGAGGCAATTTTTCTTAAAATTCTTCTCATGATTTTTCCTGATCTTGTTTTAGGCAATCCAGGAGAAAATTGAATTTTATCAGGTGTTGCTATAGGGCCAATCTTGCTCCTAATCCAGTTTATTAATTCTTTTCTTAATTCTTCTGATGTCTCCGCCCCCGTATTAGTGGTGACGTAAGCATAGATTCCTTGACCTTTAATGTCGTGAGGATAACCCACAACAGCAGCTTCACTAACTAAGGGATGTTCTACAAAAGCACTCTCAATTTCAGCCGTTCCTAACAAATGTCCTGAAACATTAATGCAATCATCTACCCTTCCAGTAATCCAATAAAATCCGTCCTTGTCTCTTTTACAACCATCGCCAGTAAAATACTTACCTTTAAATTGAGAAAAATATGTCTCAATAAATCTTTTATGATCACCATAGACGGTTCTCATTTGCCCGGGCCAACTATCTTGTATGCATAGCTTACCTTCGCATTCCCCATCTAATACGTTGCCTTTATCATCAACAATAATAGCCTCGATACCAAAATAAGGTTGCCCAGCACTACCGGGTTTTAATTTACTATTACCTGGAATAGGTGAAATTAGATGACCGCCAGTTTCTGTTTGCCACCAAGTATCTATAACAGGACAGCGGTTTTTTCCTACGACCTCTGCATACCAATTCCAGGCCTCAGGATTAATGGGCTCACCTACGGTCCCTAGAATTCTGAGAGAAGAAAGAGAGCAGCGATTGACAAAGTCACTACCTTCTTTCATGAGAGCTCGAATAACAGTAGGCGCGGTATAAAAAATATTAACTTGATGCTTATCGCAAATTTGCCAAAATCTTGAGAAGTCAGGGTAATTAGGAACCCCTTCAAATAATAATGTTTGTGCTCCATTGGTTAAAGGCCCATACAGAGAATAAGAATGACCTGTTATCCACCCGGCATCAGCAGTACACCAGTAGACATCTCCTTGATGATAATCAAAAGAATATTTGTGAGTGAAGGATGCGTAAACTAAATAACCACCGGTAGTATGAAGAACGCCCTTAGGTTTTCCGGTTGATCCCGACGTGTATAAAATAAATAAAGGATCTTCAGCATTCATTGGTTCACATTCACACTCATCGTTAACGGATGTGAGAAGATCGTCTAAATAAAAATCATTTTTCATGTGAAGTTTTTCTTTTGTTTTTGTATAGCTGATAACTAAAGTCTTGATGTCCTCATCACAATTTTTAAGTGCAGTATTAATATATTTTTTTAAGGGAATAACTTTCCCGCCTCTTATTCCCTCATCGGCAGTAATAACGAATTTTGAATGACAGTCTTGAATTCGACCTGCTATTGATTCAGGGGCAAATCCTCCAAATATCACAGAGTGAATAGCTCCAATTCTAGCACATGCCAACATGGCAAAAGCAACTTCTGGAATCATGGTTAGATAAACTGTAACTCGGTCTCCTTTTTTTACTCCCATTGATTTTAAGACATTAGCAAATTTGCTTACTTCTTTTTTCAACTGTAAGTAAGTGTAAGTTTTTGATTGGTTAGGATCGTCTCCCTCCCAAATGATTGCTATATCATCAGGATTTTTTTCAGCGTGGCGATCAACGGCATTATGGCAAACATTGAGCTCACCATCTTCAAACCACTTGATAGAAACATCATTATTAAAATTTGTATTTTTTACTTTTGTAAAATCCTTGGACCAAGACACATGTTGTTTTGCAATTTTTGACCAAAAAGCATCCTTATCGTTAAAGGATTCCTGATACATCGTTTCGAATTGGTTTTGAGAAAGTAAGGGGTCTTTAAGGGGAAATTCTTTTATCATAGTGAGCTTAGTTTAATGATTTTTCTCCATTGTTTCAATGATACTGGCATAACACTCAAGCGTGACTGCTTTACAAGTGAAAAATCATCAAAAAATGGGTCTTCTTTTATTTGATCAAGTGTAACATCAGGTAAACTTTTCACATAGGCAACATCGACCATTCCAAACCTACCTTTCGGATCTGTTGGATCTGGGTAATATTCTTTTGTAACTCTAACTATTCCCTTAATGGCTCTTTCTGAGACAGAGTGATAAAAGAAACACTCATCCCCTTTTCTCATAGCCTTTAGGTTATTGGAGGCTTGATAATTTCTGACACCATCCCAATGAGTTTTTTTATCTTTCTTTTGCTGATTCCAAGACCAAGTACCAGGCTCAGATTTCATTAACCAGTAGTTCATCTATTTATTCCTCATATATGATTAATAATACTATTTTATAAAATTTTCATTAATTAAAATATTTGGTGTTGGTCTTATGTTATAGTTATTTTTTTTAAATTTGTAATTTTTAGATAATTCTAAAGCATTCCAACCAATCATGGCTGCATTATCTGTACATAAAGATAAAGGAACTTGGTAAAAATTTATATTTTGAGAATTCATATATTTTTTTAAATCATAATTAATTTTTTTATTGGCGGCCACTCCCCCACAAACAGAAAAATCTTTAACTATAATATTTTTCTTTTTTAAAACAGATAAGGCATTTTCAATTTTAATTTTTAATATATTTGAAACGGACTCTTGAAAAGATGAGGCAAAGTTTTTTTCAAAGTGTTTTTCTTTATGATGGGTTTGAATAATTTTAATAGCTGCGGTTTTCAATCCTGAAAAAGAAAAGTTACAGTTTTTAGTTTTTGTAAGAGGTGATGGTAATTGAAAAGAATGAGGATCTCCCCCAACTGCTTTTTTTTCTAAAGCCGGTCCGCCCGGATAACCAAGCCCCATTACTTTAGCGACTTTATCAAAACACTCCCCAGCAGAATCATCGATTGTAGAGCCAAGTATTTTAAATTTTCTAGCGGACTCTATGAGAACAATTGCGGTATTGCCTCCAGAGACAAGCAAACATAAGTAAGGAAAGGATACATGTGCAATTAGTCTTGGTGAAAGTAAGTGCGCCTGTAAGTGATTAATAGGGAGAAGGGGTTTGTTAAAAGCAATGGCTAACCCCTTAGCAACACTTGAACCGACTATTAAACCACCAATTAAGCCAGGTCCATAAGTAGCGGCTATATAATCAACTGATTTTAATTGTTTAGGGGTAAGGTTTTTTAAAACCATATCCATGATGTCTAAGTGCTGTCGAGCTGCCATTTCTGGCACCACCCCACCAAATTCTTTATGGAATTTTTGGTGATTTATCGTTTGTAAATACTGG